>Ga0209125_1000415_pt1 | contig 56908 bp, 44 predicted proteins | sample BarGraIncub1131A_FD_184503 | JGI IMG/M metagenome (GOLD analysis project Ga0209125, IMG submission 184503) | Arctic peat soil microbial communities from Barrow, Alaska - Barrow Graham LP Incubations 11-31A (SPAdes) (version 2) | ecosystem: Environmental > Terrestrial > Soil > Wetlands > Peat... | reverse complement strand
TCGATTCTCACACGATAATGTTCTGACGAGTCAAGTTCAGCAGATTACTGTTCAGGTGGAAAGTTCGGAAAAACTGATGGAGATTGCCGATCTGATTCGAGGAGTCCTGATACGTCACCATTTCAACAATTTGGATTATAGCCTTGTCATTCCATACGAACTACTGAAACAGGAAGAAAAGGAAAGACAGATTTACAACTTCCTACTCGGAGCCATAGCTGCCATTTCATTGGTGGTGGGTGGCATCGGCATCATGAACATCATGTTGGCTACGGTGATGGAGCGAACCCGCGAAATTGGTATCCGAAGAGCCATTGGTGCCAAGAAGTCCGACATTATGAGCCAATTTGTCACCGAAGCGGTGGCCATCAGCATTACAGGTGGTATTATCGGTGTAATTCTGGGTGTAAGCCTTTCACTATCCATTTCACTGTTCACAGATGTCACAACTTTTATAAAGCCCTACTCCGTTTTCATTGCTTTTGGTTTTTCAGTGTTGGTCGGTATCAGCTTCGGCTACCTGCCCGCTAAGAACGCCGCCAACCTGAAACCCATCGATTCCATCCGCTACGAATAAAACAAACGACCCATGCTGATTGAAATAAGAAATCTTTCCAAGAAATACGTAATGGACGATGTGGAAGTCGATGCCCTGAAAACCATCAACTTGAAAATCGAACAAAATGAATATGTGGCCATTATGGGACCTTCGGGTTCTGGAAAGTCAACCTTGATGAACATTATCGGTTGTCTGGATACACCAACCGCAGGCAATTATCTGTTTAGGGATGTGGATGTCAGCAGTTTGGATGATGATACCCTTTCGGTCATGCGTAACAAGGAAATCGGCTTCGTCTTTCAGAACTTCAACCTGCTAGCCCGCATGAGTTCCATCCACAATGTAGAACTGCCACTCATCTATGCAGGAATCCACAAGACTGAACGCAGGGAACGTGCATTGAAAGCATTGGACAGAGTCGGTTTGGGAGACCGTATAAACCATAAACCCAGCGAATTGAGTGGTGGTCAACGGCAGCGCGTTGCCATTGCCAGAGCCTTGGTAACCAATCCTGGCATTCTGTTGGCCGACGAGCCTACAGGGGCACTGGACTCAAAAACCGGGGATGAAATCATGGAACTATTCAACAAACTGCATCAGGAGGGTAATACGATCATTCTCATTACACACGAACAGGAAATCGCCGACCACGCCAACCGCACCATCTTCATCAAAGATGGACTCATTCATTCGGATAAAGCAAACCTCAAGACAAAAGATTCATTATGAAAAAAAATATCGTTTTAGCCCTGGCATTGATCTGTATTTCACACAGTCTTTTTGCTGAAACCTATCTTTTGGATTTGGAAAAGAGCATAGACATAGCCAAACAAAAGAGTTTTGAGATGCTCAGTCTGAAACAGGATCTGAAAATCGCTGAGTACAATCTGAATTTAGCAACCAGCAGATTTAAAACGCATGTGAACCTAACCCTTGAAACTCCTCTTTTTGAAGATAAAGTCGATCAACAAAAGGATTCATCGGGTATTCATTATTATCCAACCAAGAATTTGCAATTTACCGGGAACCTAGCCATAAACCAACCTCTCCCTACGGATGGGAATATTTCTTTATCATCCTATGTTTCAAATCTGGACGATTACATTCATGATTCCCGATCGTTTGATTTGAATACAACGCTGAGATTGTCGCAACCTGTCAATTCACTCTATTACAACAATATAAAATCGGGGTTTAAACAGGCTGAATTAGCCTATGAAGAGTCCAACAAGCGACTTAAAAGAAACGAACTCGACTTGGTGTATAATGTCACTCAGGTATTTTTTAATCTTATTTCCGTTCAAAAAAGCGAAGAGTTAGCCCGTATGAATCTGGAACGTCAAAAAGAAGCCTATACAATTGCCAAAAATAAATTTGACGCAGGTTTAATTAGAGAAGTGGATGCCTTGCAAATGGAAGTTGATTTAGCGGAAGCTCAAAACAATCATGACATGTCTATCATCGATCAAAGCTCCGCATTGAATTCTTTCAAGGAAATGATTGGTTTGCAGTTGACTGACAGTGTTGCTTTAAGTAATGAACTTACTTATAAGGTCGTTATTGTTAATCCACTTAAGGCTGTTGAACTGGCTATGAAAAATCGGTTGGAAATTCGTGAACAGGAGATACAAATTGAACTTAGTAAAATGAGTATTAAAAGGCAAAAGGCAGCAGGAATGATCAAGGGAGATTTTGATGCATACCTACAAAAAACTGGCGTTGATAAACTCGGATTACCAGCAGATATAACCAGTTCTGTCAATACTTCTTTTCAAGATTTAATGCATAGGAGAATCAACTATGGGATTGGTTTTAAAGTAACTGTACCAATTATAGACTGGGGTGAAAATCGGGCTCAAGTGAATGCAGCAAAAGCAAGACTACAGCAAAACTTGTACAGTCAGGAAAATACGAAACGTACCATCGAACGTGAAGTTCTGAATATGGTGGATGAACTCAATAGTAGCCTTAAACGCCTTCAATTACTCGAAAAGAACGTTTTGGTAGCAGAAAAGAGCTTCAGTATTACCCGTCAACGGTTTTCGGATGGTAATATTGACAGCCAGTCATTGGCTTTGGAGCGCGAGCGTCTGAATACAGCTTATAACTCACATTTACGAGCCTATATCAACTATCAACTGATGTTGGCAAACATCATGCGAAAGACCTATTTCGATTTTCAGCGAGATTCAGCCATCAATTAATTTTCAAAAAATTTAGTCATGTCAACCAAAAACTGGACGATTGAAAACATCGCCGACCAATCCGGCAAAACGATTCTGATTACCGGTGGAAACAGCGGTATTGGGATGGAAGCAGCTAGGGTGCTGAGTTTGAAAAATGCCGAGGTGATATTGACTGCCCGGTCAGCAGCGAAAGGAACAACAGCTGTGGAATCAATTAAAAGCCAAAACCCTAGCGCAAAAGTAAATTGGATGGTTCTTGATTTGGCAGACCTAGATTCAGTTCGTGCCTTTTCGGACGCCTTTCATGCGAAATATTCCAAATTGGACATACTTATTAATAACGCCGGTGTCATGTATCCAGCTTCCAAGGAAGTGACGAAGCAACATTTTGAACTTCAGTTCGGCACCAACCACTTGGGGCATTTTGCGTTGACCGCCTTGTTGCTGGACATTCTCAAAGCCACTCCAGGCGCCCGCGTGACCACCCAAAGCAGCATCGCCCACACGATGCTTTCAACAATTGATTTGAACGACCTGAACTGGGAAAAATCGTACAACCGTACCAAAGCTTACGCTCAAAGCAAGCTCGCCAACCTGCTTTTCACGTATGAACTAGATCGTCAGTTAAAGAAACACGGATTTGATGTTATTGCCAATGCTGCCCATCCAGGTGTAACAAACACCAACTTGTTTAAGACTTCAGGCTTCGGCTCCATCACCAAATTCGTCACGCAGCGCGTTGAACGAGGTTCCTTACCCATACTTCGTGCGGCAACCGAGCCCAACCTCAAAGGTGCCGAATATGTGGGTCCCAAAGGTTTGGGCGGAGTTAGAGGCTATCCTATACACGTCATCTCCACGCCCACTTCACACAATGAAACATTAGCCAAGGCACTTTGGGCTGCATCGGAGCAATTGACGAAAATCAGCTTTGATTTTTAAATCCGACTTCAGCAATTTTCATGGAAATGCGTCGAACCTCGTTCCCAAAAGTTGAAATCTGTATCCGTTCATTTTGGAATCCGATGAATGTTACCAAAAGATATTTCCTTGCTACTGTTGAAAGTAAGTCAAAGTCTCATTCAATCAAGGTGGTATATTGAGTTTGATATATAATTTCAAATTGTTTGTATCCTTTTTGCATCCTTGTTTTGTACCCCTTTGTTTCCATTCTGTACTGGTTTATTTGATTAAAGGTCTAAAAACAGCCGTATATTTGTATCGTTAAATCAACCAAACCGGAAAAATAAATTCAAAAAAAATGGGGTCAGTAATCATCTCCCATTAATTATACTTACACGTTTTCTCAGGACAGATTAAAAAAATGGATTTTAGCAATTATTTCTTTTGGAAGTTTTTTTATTGATACCAGTTTGTTTAGCACTTAAATTAACTATTCCTATTTAAATTTACCGATTGACTTACAAGAAAAAAAGACAATCCTTACAAACAAAAAATAGGTAATAAGTTACATTTACCTAGGAATTACCATTTATTTCGTACAGAAATCACTCAGTTTCGCAGAATTTATATCTTACAGATTATCAGCTTTTTAAGAACTCATTTTAGGTTCAACAATTTTTTACTCACAGGTTATGAAAAGGAATTTGATACTTTTGGTTTTTCTCTTGGTTCTCAACACATTCGTTGATGCAAAAACACAGACCAAGGTTGCAAGCAAAAAAGCACCCGTTTGCCTGACAATTCAGGCTGAAAATGGCAGCATCAGACAAAAAGTAAATGAAGACGGAACCATTACGTGCATCATCAAAACAGGTGATGTTATCCGTGTATCATCTATTGTCTTAAATGGTGAGGATATGATGAATCATCTGGAAAGCAACAAACTGACATTACCCCTACTTACCGAAAACACGACGCTGCAAATTACTTTTGACAGTACTGCAAGTTACAATCAACCCGTATACAATACGATTGCCATGTTTTAAAACCTTACAACAACCCTTTGGTTGTTGGAAGTTCATACTTATAAACATCGCGCCTGATGGCCATTTTAATGGATCGGGCAAACGCCTTGAAGATGCCTTCGATCTTGTGGTGTTCATTTTCCCCTTCAGCTTTAATATTCAAGTTCATACGAGCGGAATCGCTCATGGATTTGAAGAAATGGAAAAAGAGTTCAGTGGGCATATCCCCTACTCTTTCCCTTTGAAAGGTACAATCCCAAACAATCCAGGGGCGGCCGCCAAAATCCAGCGCGACACTACAAAGGCAATCGTCCATCGGCAGGCAGAAACCATATCGTTCCACACCGCGCTTGTTTCCCAATGCCTTAAGCAGAGCTTCTCCAAGAGCAATTGCCGTATCTTCAATAGTGTGGTGTTCATCAACGTGCAGATCGCCTACCGTTTTGATAGTCAGGTCAATGCCTGCATGTTTGCCGATCTGATCGAGCATGTGGTCAAAGAATCCCAAACCGGTGGAAATGTCGGTTTTACCGTTACCGTCTAAATTGAGTTCCACATAAATGTCAGTTTCATGAGTTTTGCGGGCAACCACGGCAGTACGTTCTCCGGCAAACAGAAAGGTCGAAACTTCGTTCCAATTCGGTGTAATGAGGGCACAAACACCGCTCAAGCCTTTGGTGCTCAGGTTAATGGCCGTTTCATCGTTGTCCGGTTGTAGCAGTATGGCTTTGCAACCAAGATTCTTAGCCAATTCTACATCCGTCATTCGGTCTCCAATCACAAAGGATCCTTCCATGTCGTATTCTTCCGAGAAATACTTATCCAGCATGCCGGTGCGCGGTTTGCGGGTGGGAGCTTCATCGGCAGGCATAGAGCGGTCAATATGGATGGCATCAAAGGTGACACCCTCGTTTTCGAACGCTTGCATCACTTTATTGTGTGCCGGCCAAAAGGTATTTTCCGGAAAGGAATCTGTTCCCAAACCATCCTGATTGGTTACCATGACAAAGAGAAAGTCCAACTTTTCGCGGATAAAGGATAGGTTGCGGAAAACACCTGGATAAAATTCCAGTTTTTCCAAGCTGTCCAATTGAAAGTCAACGGGAGGTTCCAGAACGAGTGAACCGTCCCGGTCAATGAAAAGGATGGGTTGTGATGTTTTCATGCATTCAGTTTTTTCAAAGCGTTGATAAGCAGCTCATTTTCTTCGGGCACACCTACGGTTATGCGTAGACAGCCTAGACAAAGGGAAACAGTATTTCGATTACGGACAATGATTTTTTCGTCCACCAGATACCGATAAACAGCATTGGCATCGACCACCTTCACTAAAATGAAATTAGCATCGGTTGGATAAATATGTTGAACCACAGGTAGTTTTTCCAAAGCAGCTAGGAGATTTGTCCGCTGCTGGAGAATCAGATCCACCCAGTCATTTTTGCGTTCCAATTCAGCCAATTCAGCAGAAACGAAGTTCTGAGTGAGCAGGTTGATGTTATAAGGATATTTCACCTTATTCAGGTAATGAATGATTTCTGGAGAAGCGAATGCCATGCCCAGACGGACTGCCGCCATTCCCCAGGCTTTAGAGAATGTTTGCAGAATGATCAGATTCGAATGGCTGTCCAAGTCCTTCAAAAAGCTCTCTCTAGCGGAGAAATCGATGTATGCTTCGTCTATTACAACGATACCGGGAAAATCGTCGATAATTTGATTTATCTCACTGATTTTCAAATCGTTTCCAGTTGGATTGTTCGGCGAACAAAGGAATATGACTTTTGTTTGGGGGTCCGTCGCAGCAAGAAGTTTGCTGGCATCCAGCGTAAAGTCTTCGTTCAGAAGGACTTTGCGGTATTCGACATTGTTGATGTCGGCACAGACCTGATACATGCCGTAACTCGGGTCCATTGCCACGATATTGTCTACTCCTGGCTCACAAAAAATGCGGACAATCAGGTCGATAGGTTCATCGCTTCCGTTGCCAAAAAACAATTGTTCGGTTCGGACACCCTTTATAGCTGCCACCTTTTCCTTGAGAGCCTTTTGCAATGGATCCGGATAGCGGTTCCAGGGGGCATTCATCGGATTTTCATTGGCATCGAGGTAAGCCGAGGCTGCCCCTTGAAATTCATCTCGGGCACAGGAATAGGGCTTCAGTTTAAATATATTGGGGCGTACAAGTTCGTTCAGTTTCATGATCGTACTTTTAATAAAGTTCCTTCATCCGCAGTGTCACTGCATTCTTATGTGCCGTCAGAGACTCGGTTTCAGCCATGATTTCGATGGCGGGGCCAATAATTCGCAGGCCTTCGGGTGTGATTTCCTGATAGGTGATCTTTTTGCGAAAACTGTCGAGGTTCACACCGCTGTACATTTTGGCGTAACCGTTGGTGGGCAGCGTATGGTTGGTGCCTGAGGCGTAGTCTCCCGCACTTTCAGGGGTTAAATTGCCCAGAAAAATGGAACCTGCATTTACGATGCGGTCTGAAATCTTTTTGTAGTCTTTTGTTGCAATAATCAGGTGTTCCGGTGCATATTCATTGGTGGCTTCAATAGCTTCTTCCATATTCTTGACCACAATGATTTTACTGTTGCCAATTGACACTGCTGCCAGCTGCTTACGCGGAAGCAATTCCAGTTGTTTGAACACTTCTTTCTCAACAGCATCAGCCAATTCAGTAGAAGTGGTAATAAGAATGGCCTGACTGTCTTTGCCGTGTTCGGCCTGGGACAACAAATCGGAAGCGACAAAAGCAGGTATGGCAGTTTCATCGGCCAGTACTTCAACTTCAGAAGGACCTGCCGGCATATCGATGGCCACGTCGCGAAGGCTCACAAGTTGCTTGGCAGCAGTTACATATTGATTACCCGGACCGAAAATTTTGTAAACTTTAGGGACGGATTCTGTTCCGTAAGCCATGGCGGCGATAGCTTGCACTCCACCGATCTTGAAAACTTTGCTGACGCCTGCGACTTTGGCGGCAAACAGAACGGCCGGATGCACGTTGCCTTCCGCATTCGGAGGTGTACACAAAATAATTTCACGACAACCTGCAATTTTTGCCGGAAGTGCCAGCATCAGTATGGTTGAAAACAGGGGCGCCGTTCCACCGGGAATATATAATCCAACCTTTTCGATGGGCACTGCTTTCTGCCAACAAGTAACTCCAGGCATGGTTTCCACAGAGGGCAATGGCGTATCTTGAGCACTATGGAAAGCGGTGATATTGGCACAGGAAATGTTAATTGCTTGCTTTAATTCAGATGATATAACATTCTCTGAATCATCTATTTGTAATGATGAAACTTTAAAGTCGTTCAAGGTGACTTTGTCAAATTTCAGTCCATATTCACGAACGGCATCATCCCCCCGGCTACGGACATTCTGCAGCACCTCACACACCACTTCATGGAGGCTGGAAGGATCAAAGGAAGGTCGCTGCAACAGCATCGGCCATTCGCTGCGGGAAGGATAATTGACGCGTATCATTTACGGTATCATTTTTTCGATGGGCAATTCGAGGATGCCTTCTGCACCAAGGGCTTTCAATTTTCCGATGATCTCCCAAAAGCGCTTTTCTTCAAGCACTGTGTGCAGGGAGCTCCAACCCGGTTTGGCAAGCGGCATCACTGTGGGGCTGCGCATGCCAGGTATTTCGTTGACGATGGCTTCAATCTGCTCATTCGGAACGTTCATCAGGACATATTTCTTGTTCTCTGCATTTTGCACCGACTGAATGCGAAACAGGAGTTCATCCAGTATGTTCTGTTTTTCAACAGTCAACGCGGTGTGGCCGATAAGCAGGGCTTCTGAATGCATTACCACTTCCACTTCCTTCAACGCGTTGCTAACCAGGGTGCTGCCTGAGCTGACAATATCGAAAATACAGTCTGCCAGACCTATACCTGGAGCGATTTCGACAGAACCTGTGATCACGTGAATTTCAGCTTTTACGCCTTTTTCACGCAAAAAATCACCAAGAATAATCGGATATGAGGTGGCCACTTTCTTACCGTTCAGCCAAGCTACTCCAGGATAATCAATAGCTTTCGGAATGGCAATTGAAAGACGGCACTTGCTGAAACCCAGACGCTTGATAATTTCAGCGTTTTCTTTCTTTTCGCAAAATTCATTCTCCCCAACGACACCGACATCGGCAACACCCGATGCGACCGATTGGGGAATATCGTCATCCCTCAGAAAAAGAATTTCGACGGGAAAGTTTTTGGCTGGGACCAACAAGGTTCGCTTACCGGATTCAAGTTTGATACCGGCTTCCTGAAGCAACGTCATGGTGTCTTCGTTGAGACGACCTTTGGATTGAACTGCAATTCTAAGCATAATTGAAGTTTATTGAATGAAAAAAGGCTCACCCGTTACCGGCAAGCCTTTCCATTGATGTATGTATACGCAATTATCCGGCCAACCGTTTATCGATTAAAATGATGATGGTGGTGGATGGAATGCATGATGATTATCCGTTTTTGTTATTTGCGACAAAACTACGAAAAAAAAATCGAATTACAAGGTTTTACCTCCATATCTAAAAAAATCATCCTACATTTGTAATACACCAACATTCTGATTATGGTCATACCTGCAGTCAACACCTTGCAATCCGTTTTGGAGCAAAGCGTCTCCCTGTTTGGCGATAAGGTTCTTTCCACCTTGGGAAGCGAATGCATCGTCACCTACCGTTCATTGGGAAAACTGGCTTCACAGCTACGTTTCTTTCTTTCGGAGAAAGGTGTCAATCCTTCCGATAAAGTAGCCCTGATCAGTGAAAACATGCCACACTGGGGAGTCTCCTATTTTGGAATAACCTCCATGGGTGCCGTCGTTGTACCTGTCCTGGTAGATTTCTCAATGGTTGAAATCAATAACATTCTGAAACATTCAGAAGCCAAAGGGTTGATTGTCAGTCAAAAAATATATCAGAAAATCGGCGCCGACTTGATATTCGACGGTTTTATCATTCAAATCAATGACTTTACCAGCTTACCCAGTGGAGATAGCATTGATCAATTTTGTACGGAAAACGAAAAGGCTTACAAAAAATACACTCCCAAACGCGTACAACCGAAGGAACTGGCCTGCATCATTTATACGTCAGGTACAACAGGGCGATCTAAAGGGGTGATGCTCACCAACGAGAACTTAGTCTGGGATGCCTTTAAGTGCACAACTATCCATCCGGTCAGCAATCACGATGTCCTTATTTCTGTATTACCACTGGCACATACCTACGAGTGCACGCTTGGACTGATACTAGGTACCATGCAGGGTGCAACGACGCATTATATCGACAAACCTCCGACGGCCAATGTGCTGATGCCTTTATTGAAAGAAATTCGACCGACCATGATGCTGACGGTTCCGCTTATCATTGAGAAATTCTTCGGAGTCGGCGTCAAGCCGAAACTCACTAAGTCACCTCTGATGCGCGCGCTCTACGGCATTCGCCCCATACAGAAACTGCTTCACAAAGCCGCAGGCAAAAAAATGTATAAGATTTTTGGAGGCAAAATGAAATTCTTTGGTATTGGTGGTGCCGCCGTGGCTCCTGAAGTGGAACGTTTCCTACGGGATGCCCACTTCCCCTACTCCTGCGGTTACGGTCTGACTGAAACCGCTCCCATGATTTTCGGTGCATCCGTTGGCAATACTGTTTATCGATCCGTAGGCCCCGTCATGCAAGGTGTGGAAGCCAAGCTCATCAACATCAATCCGCTGACTGGCGAAGGCGAAATAGTGGTTCGCGGAAAGAACGTGATGAAAGGTTATTACAAAGAACCCGAAATGACGGCAGAAGTGCTGGACAAAGACGGTTGGTTCCGCACCGGTGATCTTGGAGTGTTGGACAAAAAAGGCAATCTGTCGCTAAAAGGCCGCAGCAAGAACATGATTCTGGGAGCTAGCGGCGAAAACATATACCCCGAAGAAATCGAAGCCATCATCAACGGAATGGATGGTGTTGTGGAATCGGTGGTTTATCAGCACAAAGGCAAACTGGTTGCGCAGGTTTATCTGAATGCTGAAGAGTTCTCCAAGAAATACCACGAAATGCTGAAATCAGCCCATGATTACCAAGGAGAGCTTAAAAAACGCATGGATCTTTACCTGAAGGAACTCAAGGAAAAGGTGAACCAATCGATCGGCAAACATGCCCAACTGGCAGAAATGCAGCGTACTGAAGAACCATTTGAAAAAACGGCCACTCTGAAAATTAAGCGCTTTACGCTGAATAAGGAGAAACAGGTAGAAAAGAAAAAGGTTTAATCCTGCCGCTAGTTGCGTGAATTTATCGCCCGGAATTCTACCTGTTTGATTTTAGGTAGTTTTCGTATCACTTCGTCCACGGAGTGAAGAATCCAGCATTTGATTTCCGAATCTTCCATATCCTTGTTGGGCAAAAGCGTATTCCAGTATTTTTTATTGAAATGCCATGCTTCCTGAACGGCTTGATACTGTTCACGCAGTTCTATGGCTTTTTCCGGGTCGCATTTTACGGAGATGCTGCAAGTTTCCGTATCCAGTGGAATGAGTGCATACATCTTACCCATCACCTTATAAACCAAAGTCTGCTCGTCAAACGGGAGGCATTCTTCGGTACCAGGGATAGATAAGCAATACGATCTTAGATCTTCAATATTCATCTAATCAGGATGTTAATACTGCAAAAATAGTTTATTTTCTGAAAGTTCAACGTTGTAGCAGAAAAATAATTTGAAAGGTTTTCGATTTGAAAGACGGTTTGTATCTTTGTTCGAACCGAACGACTAAAACCACGTGCCATGAAATTGAATTCCGGGCTTCGACATGCAGCTATTTTTTCTCTACTTTTAACGAGCTTTTCATTGTTAGCCCAAAAGTTGACGAATGATTCTCAGACACCCTTGCACTTATTGCAACCGGATTACACTATTCCTTATGGTGAGCTTTCGGTCTCCTCCGTAAAAGCCAAAACGGATTTGATCCTGAAGTATCTTCAGGCATCGACACTGACGGAAGTAGAAAACAGCCAGACACACGTCCGGATTTCTGATTTAAGCACCATTGATGAAAACAGCCAGTTGGTAAGAGGTGGTTTTCGGCTTGCCTCCTACGAATGGGGTGTGACATACGCAGCAATGGTTCGTGCTGCGGAAACGACGGGTGATTCAACCTATCTTCAATATGCAGTGGATCGGATGAAATTCCTGGCCAAAGTGGCTCCCGCTTTCAAAAAGGTTCTGGAAACGGGCAAGTCCATTGATCCACAAATGCGTCAGATACTCGCCCCACATGCCCTGGACGATGCAGGTGCCGTCTGTGCCGCCATGATCAAAGTTTCAATGACTACAGGCGATAAGAAAACCTGTGAAGCGCTGATTCTGAATTATATGAATTATGTTCTAAACAAGGAAAAACGCCTGCCCGACGGCACTTTTGCACGTAACCGACCTTTCCCGAACACCGTTTGGCTGGACGATATGTACATGAGTTTGCCTGCCATTGCCCAATACAGTGTATATACAGGAATGAAGGACTACAACCATCAAGCGGCTCAACTGGTGCTGAATTTCGCTTCCCGAATGTTCGTTCCTGAAAGAAATCTTTTCCGCCATGGTTGGGTGGAAAGCATGAACCCGCACCCCGCTTTTTTCTGGGGCAGAGCAAATGGCTGGGCCATTCTCACAATGTGTGAAGTGCTGGATGTGCTACCAGCTTCAGATCCGCTTTATCCCCTCGTGCTTTCTTTATATCAGCGGCATGCTACCGGTCTTTCAGCCTTGCAGTCGGGCACCGGTTTCTGGCATCAATTGCTGGACCGCAATGATTCTTATCTGGAGACTTCAGCAACAGCCATTTACACGTATTGTCTAGCCCATGGTGTAAATCAGGGTTGGCTGGATGCCAAAGCGTATGGTCCTGTTGCTCAACTAGGTTGGAATGCAGTTTCTACCAAAATCACGGCCAAAGGTGAAGTGGAAGGTACTTGTGTGGGAACAGGCATGGGATTCGACCCGGCGTTTTATTATTTCCGTCCTGTAAGCAATGCGGCGGCACACGGTTATGGGCCGGCCTTGTTGGCAGGTGCAGAAATGATTCGGATGCTGAAAACCCAGTTTCCGAAAATCAATGACAGTGCCATCCAATATTATCCGTCCGAACAGAAAACAAAACAGCCGATTTTCTCTGTAGAATAGTTCGCCCTTCCGTGACACAATGGAAAGCCAATCTGGCAAAACACAGTAGAAAATGATCAGGGAATCTGATTACCTATTTTATCACCCAACCAGACTGAAAGTAGACAAAGCAACAGCGTTCCTACGGAATAGAGGATAAATGTCATCCAATGTCCTTCACGCATCAAATGTAGATTTTCATTTGAAAACGTGGAAAAGGTGGTAAAACCGCCGCAAAATCCCACAGCCAGTAGCAAACGGTAATTTTCACCGATGACATGCCGGCTAAACAAAGCGTATAGAAAACCAATCAACAAGCTTCCCAGCACATTGACCAGCAGTGTTCCCAGAGGATAGACCGTTGATGGAAACAATTTTCCGGCCAACGAACGCAGGACGCTCCCCAGACCACCTCCCAGAAAAATCAAAAGCATCTGTTTAATCATGCGGATAAAAATTAAAGTACAACCCTGGAATAAGGTGTGGCATCGAGCGATGCAAAAATACCATCCTGATATTTGAAATAACCGGACATGGCTATCATGGCGGCATTATCGGTTGTATATGCAAACTTGGGGATGTGAATCTTCCATCCGAATCGTCTGGCATGATCTTCAAAAGCGGCTCTGAGTCCCGAATTTGCAGAAACACCACCAGCCAGCGCCACTTCTTTGATTCCTAACGCTTTGGAAGCTTTCCGAAGTTTGTCCATCAGGATTTCCACAACGGTATACTGAAGAGATGCACATAAATCTTCCTTATTTTGCTCGATAAAATCGGGATTAAGTGCAATTTCATCCCGCAATTTGTACAGGAAAGAGGTCTTCAACCCACTGAAACTGTAGTTATATTCTGGTATGTGCGGCTTGCTGAACACAAATGCCTTTGGATTACCCAATTTGGCCAGACGATCCACCACTGGACCACCTGGATACGGCAGCCCCATGACCTTGGCACATTTATCAAAGGCCTCTCCTGCAGCATCGTCAATAGTTTGCCCAATTATTTCCATGTCGTTGTAGGATCGCACCAATACGATTTGGGAATTTCCGCCACTAACCAACAAACAAAGAAAAGGCATTTGAGGTATCGTATGCGCTTCACCTTCCACCTGAATATAATGGGCCAGAATGTGTGCCTGCAAATGATTGACTTCCACCAGCGGAATCTTCAGTGCACGAGAAAAACCCTTGGCAAATGATGTACCAACAAGCAACGATCCCATCAGTCCAGGACCACGTGTGAAAGCAACGGCAGAAAGCTCCTCGCGACCAATTCCGGCTTGTCGGAGTGCCTGGTCCACCACCGGAATGATGTTCTGTTGATGTGCCCTAGAGGCAAGTTCAGGTACTACGCCACCATAGGCTTCATGAACCTTCTGTCCGGCCACAACGTTGGATAAAAGATAACCATCCTTCAACACGGCTGCTGATGTGTCGTCACACGAAGATTCGACACCAAGAATTAGTAATGGGTGCATATAAAATCAAAATTGAGTCTAAATAACATTTAGCAATGGAAAGTGAACGGTTTTTTCTTATTTTTGCCTGTAATTGCGTGTTCTAGGCCCATAAGACCCGCAAAAATACCAAATATTTTGAAAAAAACCGGAATAATCGTATCGCTTGTGTTGATTGTCTTGATCGGCAGCATGGCAATCGTGTTGAATACCAATTTGTTTCAACAAAAGGTGACTGATACGGTCATCCGGGATTTTCAGCAACGTACTGGTGCAACCCTGACCATCAATGAGGTTCGATTCAGCTTGTACCGTGGAATGGAATTTCATGTCATTCACCTGAAAGATCGTCGCGGCAAACCCATATTGAGTGCTGAACGGGTCGATGGAGCCATTCAGTTATTACCTTTGTTAAGGCAGGAAATACGTTTCAACAATCTTCGCGTGGTCCGGGCGAACCTCTATCTAACCAAAAAAACGATTGATGCCCCACTTAATATTCAGTTCATTCTGGATGCCTACAAAATAAAAAAACGGCTCAGTAAGAACTGGAATTTGGCTTTTAACACCATCGTCTTGAGGAATTGCAAAGTGCATTATGATATCACTACTTTGCCCGTAAAAGATGGTTTATTCGACCCAAATCACCTTGATCTGCAAGAGCTTTCTGCCAAAATGGCTTTCAAGGAAACATCTGGAATCCGTTATAAGTTTTCGATAAGCAAATTGGAAGCCCGTGAAAAATGCGGACTCCATATTGATCAGATGCAGTTGGATGGCTATTTTTCTGAAAAATCCATGAAACTTACCAACTTCAGCCTGTACTCCGGGAAATCCAACCTTAAAGTCCAAGGGCTAGAAGCCAGATACAGAAGCACAAAAGACTTGGCACACTTGATGGATTCCGTTCAGTTTCACCCGGTTATCATTCATTTGTTCGTAGTACCCTCCGAGTTCGGCTTTTTATCCGAGTCGATTTCAAAATTCAGTAAGCCAATCAAGGTGGACGTATGTTTGGAAGGAAAACTTTCTGGATTGATTTGCAGAGACTTAAATCTGGATGTTAGCAATATGCTGACAATCAATGGTATATTTATTGCTAAGGATTTGTTTAATTGGAAATACTTCCAATTGAACGGTGATATCAAAAACTTTAACATCAGCCCTGCTGGTATTGATTTTCTCACGACCATGTTCTCGGATACGAAAACGGATCTGAACATTCTAAAGAAACTTGGATCGGTCAATTACCAAGGTAAATTCAAGGCAAGTGTTCAACAAACCATGCTGACCGGATTGTTCCGAACCACCATTGGTGATCTTCAGACAGATGTCCAATTAAATAAAAAGGATAACAATCTTCGATATGAAGGTCGTTTAACCAGTAAATCCATCCGTTTGGGAGAATTGTTACCTGAAAAGACGCTTGTCGGCGAAACGGGGTTTGATTTTAAGATGAAAGGATCGTATAATCCGAAAACAGGGATGGAAGGTATTGTGGACGGTTTGGCTTCTCACATCGTCTATCGAGGTTATGATTTTCAAAATCTGGTTGTGAAAGGTCGTTTTGACCGATCTGGCTTTGAAGGGAATGCAGCCCTGGGTGATGCAAACGGGAAACTGAACTTCAGCGGACTCGTCAATCTAACCAAGGAAATGCCCGTTTATCGATTTGATCTTTTTGCAGATGGTTTCAACCCATTTGCTTTCGGCTTGCTTGGTTATCAGAGTGATGCCAGTTTTTCTTTTCACATGCACTCGGATATGGCTGGTCACAACCTGGATGATCTGACCGGTGATTTTACAGTAGACAGCTTGTATCTGACCAGTAAAAAAGAAAAATTTTTCCTCCGAAAAATGAAACTGGACGTTACCAGAACGGTCGGAAACCAACGTATAACGGTTACCTCTCCCATTCTGAATGCCGAATTATGGGGAAATTTCCAGTTAAGTGGACTTTCCGATGGTTTTAAAGGATTGCTTAACAGATTCTTACCATCATTGGTTTCCACTAATTTCAATTTGCCTAAAGGCAGCAGTTACGAATTCCATGGAAGTTTGGCACCGTGTCCAGAATTGCTCTCCATTCTAAAAATGCCATTCAATTTGATTGAAAAGGTAGAAGTTCAAGGCTTTTACAATGAATCTACCGGAAAATTCCGTTTTACAGGAACAGCGCCTAATTTGACATATGGAAAAACGTTGGTGCAAGAAGCAGGCTTTTTACTGGAAAATCCGCAGAAAGAGGCTAAATTCCTGGCATTTGCTCAATTCGGTCCTGAGGAAACACCCATCAAAATGAATCTGGATGCCAGAGGGTTAAACGATTTTGCCAGTTTCAAGTTCAATCTGAGCAATGTCGGCTTACAGACCTATAGTGGTAATATTCAGGGAGATGTGCGCTTTTCAAGGGCTTCAAACGGAAATCTTAACCTGGATGGCAACCTCAAAAAGTCCAGCATAATCGTGAATGATTCCCTTTGGCAAATTAATCCTACCAACCTTCGATGGGAAAACAAGTCCTTGTATGTATCCGATTTTCAGTTGACCCATGCTGATCAGTTCGTTAAACTACAGGGGGTTGCATCGGATCGGGCAACCGATACGCTCTACATTTCCTTAAATTCATTCAGTCTTGACAATGTGTTTGACCTTTTACCAAAAAACAACGGTGGAGCCATCATGCTGGGTGGTCTTGTGAGCGGCGAGGCAAAGTGTTCAGGAATAATGAGTGTAGCCAGCCTGGTTGCTGACCTTAAAGTGCAGCAATTTACGCTGAATAAAGTACTTATTGGAAACTTGACTGCGAAATCGCAATGGGATACCAACAAAAAGGCGTTAATTTTGGATGCGGTTGTTAAAAAGGACTCCACTGCTTCGGAACCTGGAAGATTAGTGGCACAGGGTAAAGGATATTATTACCCTTCCAAAGATTCCATGAATCTTTCACTAGATGGCGAACGCCTGCCCATCTCCTTCCTGGAACCCTATCTTGGTACGATTCTAAATCGTATGGAGGGTACGGCAACAGGAAATATCGTCATACTAGGTCACATGAAACAACTTGAATTGTATACCAAAGCGTATATAGAGAACGGTTCATTTGGAATTGAAATGTTGAATACCAGGTACACCTTTTCTGATACCATTTGGCTGACACCAAAACTGGTGTATTTCAGAAACGTCCGAATCCGTGATAAAGAAGGGAATAGTGGTATCGCAAACGGAATCATTCACCACAATAATTTCAAGAACTCTCAAACGTCGATTGAGATTGCTGGAAGTAATATCTTGGCCATGGACATTCCGCCCAATCCGAACGCCTATTTCTATGGAAAAGCGTATGGGACTGGAACGGTTTCCATCAATGGTCCTCAGAATGATATTGTCATCGATGTGAATCTCAAATCGGAGGACAGAACCAATGTGACCATTTCCTTCCTGGACGATACAGAAGTGACCGAAGCAGGTTTCATACAATTCGTTCAGAAAAAGAAAGTCAATAATTACGAAGAAGAATCGCTTTTCAAGAAAAAAAGGCTGACAGCACCTGTCATCAACACACCCAGCAATGTGACAGTCAATCTCTATCTGGAGGCTACCCCGAATGCCGATTTGACCCTCATCACAGACCCGACTACCGGCGACGACATCAAGGCCAAGGGTAGCGGTGCCTTGCGTTGTGTCATTAACAAGTCGGACGACATTAGTCTGTATGGACGGTACAACATTCTTTCAGGAAAATATAAATTTATCTATCAGAATATTTTACGCAGGGACTTTAACATTCAGGACGGTGGCAGCATCACGTTTGCAGGGAATCCTTTTGAAGCGCAAGTTGATATAACTGCCAATTATACGGTAAATGCTCAATTGACCGATTTACTACCTTCTGAAATCTTGACCTCACTGAAAACGAATCGAAGCAGCATTCCGGTAAACTGCGTTTTGAAACTCGATGGTGAGTTGCAGCGGCCCGGTATTAATCTAAGCCTTGCCTACCCGTCTGCCGACGATGAATTGAAACGTCAGATCAGTAATGTCATCAATACGGAAGACATGGTGAACCAACAGTTGGTTTTTCTGATGTTGTTCGGACGATTCAGCACTCCAACCTATTCGACCGCTCAGGCAACGACCTCCAACAATATGTCAACGGTTTGGAATACGGGAATTTCTACCCTTTCTTCTCAATTAAACACGATGGTAAATAGTGTCTTGGGGAACAACAATTTGAATTTCAATTTCAACTACAAAAATTCAGCTTATGATGCCACCACTCCAGGTGAATGGGGAGTGATGATGAGTGGTAGTTTCTTTAATAACCGTTTGTCGGTGAACAGCAACGTAGGTTCAAGGGAAAATTTGTCCAGTTCTACTGGAGGTAATCAGTTCATTGGTGAGTTCGACGCAAATCTGAAATTCAAGAATTCAGAAAAGTGGAGTTGGAAAGTCTTCAACCGGGCAAATGATAATAGATACTTCAAGTCCGCCTTAAATACGCAAGGTGTCGGTATCTTGTATAAAGAGGATTTCAATGCATTGGGGGACTTTTTAAAGAAGCCTGCACAAGGCGAAAAAAAAGCGGCCGATTCCAAGAAACCAGCCGCTAAGATTAAAAAGAAGAAGAAGAACACTCAATAGGCTCTCGCAAAAATCACCCTGCAGGCGGAAGGTTTGCCTGTCACCATACATTTTCCCGGATTCTTGTCTCCAGCCAAAGGTATACAACGTATGGTGGCCTTGGTTTCGTTCTTGATCTGCTCTTCGGTTTCTGCGGTTCCGTCCCAATGACACATTAGGAATCCACCCTTTTCAATTTCCACTTTGAATTCGTCGTAACTGTTTACTTCACGGGTACTTTCGGTGCGGAAGTCAATGGCTTTCTGGTAGATGTTTGCTTGGATTTCGTCCAGCAATTGTTTGATGTACAATTCAATACCGTCCAAGGACATGGTTTCTTTGGTCAGCGTATCGCGACGTGCCACTTCAACCGTATTGTTTTCCAGGTCACGTGCGCCCATTGCTAACCGTACGGGAACGCCTTTGAGTTCGTATTCGGCAAATTTCCAGCCCGGCTTCTTGTTGTCGGAGTTATCGTACTTGACACTCACGCCCAAAGACTTGAAGCGAGCCACCATCTGAGCAACTGTTGAATCGATGGTTTTTAGTTGGTCTTCACTTTTGTAAATGGGCACGATGACAACTTGAAAAGGAGCCAGTGCTGGAGGCAATACCAGCCCGTTGTCGTCTGAATGCGCCATGATGAGCGCACCCATGAGTCGGGTGGAAACACCCCAGGAAGTTGCCCATACATATTCCTGCTTGTTTTCCTTGCTGACGAAGGTCACGTCGAATGCTTTGGCAAAGTTCTGACCCAGAAAATGAGTAGTTCCAGATTGCAAAGCTTTACCGTCTTGCATCAAAGCTTCAATGGTATAGGTGTCGAGTGCGCCTGCAAATCGTTCGCTGGCAGACTTTAATCCTTTGACTACGGGCATGGCCATATACTTTTCTGCAAAGGTGGCATAAATGTTGATCATCAGGCGGGCTTCTGCAACGGCTTCTTCTTCGGTGGCATGCGCGGTGTGGCCTTCCTGCCAAAGGAATTCTGTGGTACGTAGAAACAGGCGAGTGCGCATCTCCCAGCGTACGACATTGGCCCATTGATTAATCAGGAGGGGCAGGTCGCGGTAGGATTGAATCCAATTCTTATAGGTGCTCCAGATAATGGTTTCCGAAGTGGGACGAACGATGAGTTCTTCTTCCAGTTTGGCTGTTGGGTCCACAATCAAGCCTTTGCCGTTGGGGTCATTCATGAGGCGATGGTGCGTTACGACGGCACATTCCTTGGCAAATCCTTCTACGTGTTCAGCCTCCTTGCTTAAAAAAGATTTCGGTATGAAAAGGGGGAAATAAGCATTCACATGGCCTGTTTCTTTGAACATGTCGTCCAGTTGACGTTGTATCTTTTCCCATATGGCGTATCCGTAGGGTTTGATGACCATGCAACCGCGAACGGCTGAATTTTCAGCCAAATCGGCCTTCATGACCAAATCCTGATACCATTGGGAATAATCGACACTTCTGGAGGTTAGTTCCTTCAATTCTTTTGCCATTTTGATGATCTGTTAAATAAAGAGTTAAAATTCGACACAAATTTAGCAAGAATTGCTTGGATAGCAAGCGGAATTCGCTAAATTCGCCATACCAATAAGTGTACCAATGACGGACAACCAGCCAGAAATCCGACATTCATAGAGGAAATAGTACTAACCAAAATCTCATCCATGTACGAATCATTACTGGCTTTGGACCAAGTCAAAATCAATTTTTCTGCCACCGGTTCACATGTTCTCAACATACTTTTGGCATTCATCATGTTCGGGGTGGCACTCGATATCCGACCGAAAGAATTCACCCATATTTTCAAGAAACCCAAGGCATTGATCGGTGGGTTGCTGGCGCAAATGATTTTTTTGCCAGCTCTTACATTTGGCATCGTTTTGTTGTTCTACAAATGGCTCTCTCCGACGGTAGCGATGGGAATGATTCTTGTTGCCGCTTGCCCAGGAGGCAATATTTCGAATTTCATCTGCAATTGGGCCAAAGGCAAGGTGGAGCTTTCCGTCTCCATAACAGCCATGACAACGGCGCTGGCCATTATCACCACACCCTTGAATTTCGCTTTTTGGGGTGATATGTACATCCGCTATTTGTCCAAACATGCAGGACATCTGTTGCAACCCATCGTCATTGATCCCTGGCAGATGTTCCAGACTGTTTTCATACTGCTTGGAATTCCTTTGGCATTGGGCATGCTGAGTGCCAGATTTCTACCTGCAATTTCTAAAAAATTAGCTCCCTGGTTCCAGCGTTTTTCAATCATTTTGTTCATTGCCATGATCGTTTTGGCTTTTGCCAACAATTTTGACATATTTATCCATTACATCTATTACATTTTCATAATTGTCTTGTTCCACAATGCTTCGGCATTCCTGACAGGATATGCTACCGGTACAGTGTTTGGAGTCACTAAAAAGGAACGCAGGGCCATCAGTATTGAAGTGGGTATACAGAACAGTGGCCTTGGTCTGGCGTTGTTGTTGAATCCGAAGATATTTCCACCCGATATGGCCATCGGAGGTATGTTGCTAGTGACAGCATGGTGGGGCATCTGGCACATCATAGCCGGATTGTCTTTGGGCACTTACTGGCATCGGAGACCTGTAAATGACTGATTATGAGCAAAAAGAAAATTCAGGATAAAAGCTTTGGTTATGAATTAGTGAAGAGTATCGTACAATTCTTGTACCCAAAATTCTTCCGACAAACCGAGATTCGTGGTTTAGAAAATGTCCCTGATAACGAGCCGCTCATCTTTGCAGGCAATCATCAAAATGGTGTGATGGACCCGTTGGCCATTATCCTTTACCAAAAGGAGCCCATCGTATACATGGGCAGGGCCGACATCTTTCAAACCGCTCTGAACAGGGTATTGCTTCGCTTTATCAAGGTCACTCCCGTTTATCGGATCCGCGATGGTTTCGAAAACCTCTCAAAAAATGACCAACAAATCAAGGAAGCTATCGACGTTTTGCTTGATTGCAAGCGATTAGGCGTCATGCCTGAAGGAAACCACGGGGAACAACACAAACTACGCCCGCTCGTCAAGGGCTTATTTCGTATTGGTTATCAAGCTGAAATGATGCTGGAGAACAAAGCTCATGTCAAAATTATTCCGGTAGGCATTGATTACAGTTTTTACCAGCATGCAGGTTCCGATTTAGTTCTGACTTACGGAAAACCCATAGAAGTCAGAGATTTTATCCCTGTTTATCTGGAAAATCCGGCAGTTGGACTAAATGTGCTCCGGGCAGAACTTGCCACTGCCCTATCTGGGTTGATGCTCGATATTCGAAGTCAGGATTACGATCGAACCTATCGTTTGTGTTGTTATGGCGTTTCCGCTTTCCTCGAATTTCAGGCTGAAAATGGTATCCAATTGAACGCCATGACCATGGCCGGTTTGCGTTTTGATGCACGCGTTTCATTGGCCAAATTGTTTGACAAGATGGAAACTGAAAATCTTGAAATGATGCAAAAGTTGGATGGCTTGACGCATAAATTTAACCAATTACCAGGTTATCCGGCAGAAATAATGGAATGGATGGAAGAAAAACCAACAGTGGCCAATCAATTCCTTCTGGGTCTGATCGCACTGATTCTTACTCCTGGATTGGCTTTAAACCTCCCAGTTTGGGCTCTAAATCGATTGATTGTCAGCAATGTAGAAGACAAACAAATGCACAGCACCTTCGCATTCACGATGGGGATGGCATTCAACCTTTTGGTTTATTTGGCTGTAACGATTTTTGCGGGAAACTTACTTGGAGCGACCGCACTTCAGTTTCTAATCCTTTGCTTTTTTATAGGATCTTTGGGAATCGTCAGTGAAAAAGGACGTCAATACCTAAGAATTCCTTGGAGAAAATTCAAATATTCATTCGGTAAAAATAAGTCGTTGATTACAGCCTGCAAGTCTGATTATCGACTTCTAAAAGAGATGATCAAAACTTTGATCGGCAACTCCTAGCTTTTGAGTGGTTTCTGGAAACAAAATACAAAATAAACCATGTCACCGCTTTCAATGTGCTTATAGGTGGGTGAACCCTGACTACCAGCAAAATCATAGATGTATTTCTGTAGGAAAAACGGGACGAATTTCTTCACAAGTGCCACCCTGCGTGCTGAATCGATTTCGAGTGCCATTTTGACCTGTTCGTTGATGAACTGTTCGTCGAATTTGATATAATCGTACTTTGCCAGTTGGTGTGTCAGCACCTCCATGTCATTTTTTAAGCGGAAATCGGTATATAGGAAGTGGCCACCGGGTTTCAGTGCAGTGTAAACACGATCTAGAAAAAGCTCCATTTTTGGATAGCGGTGTGAAGATTCGACATTGAAGATAATATCCACACTCTCATCTGCCAGGTCAAGGTTTTGAGCATCGCCCTGTATAAAACTTAATCCCTGGAGGTTGTATTGTTTATTTCCGAATTTTGCAGCTTTTGAATCCAGATCGATTCCAAGTGCCGTAGTAGGTTTGAAACTTTTTGTAATGTAGGCTAGACCTCCACCTCGGCCTGAACCGACTTCAACAATATCCTTATCTTTAATGTCGACCATTTTGGCCAGCCGATGATACAATTGTATCGAATATCTGTTTACTTCATCGTTGGTGTGTAGCTCAATGGATTCTTCAATATCATGGTATCCGTAATTCATGAATAATATTTCCTTTTTCTTGTCAACCGTATTGATGTACCAATACAAAAGCTTGAACAAGACATTTGGAACCGCCATAGGACTTAAATTAGGTATTTAACTCTTTTTAATTTCTCTAAGTAAAGATAGGGAAGTTTTTTAAATTCGAATAAAAAAAATACGCTGAATACTATATTGAAAGATTACAAACTCAACTATGGTACTTGGTCATTGATTATGATTACACAAATTACTTACAAACCTGCATCTTAAAATCAGCGTAAAATAAGAACCTTAAAAGCGAAATTGTTGTTGTCAAGTACAATATTTAGGAAGCTCAGGTGATCAATAATTGGGTAAGATATTGGCTGATTGCTATTTAATAGTATATTTTCAATTTTTGAAAAATTAATAATAAAATAACATGAAAGGTTTTGTTTATAAGGAAAGTGTTGCCTATATTTGAAGCAATACGAAGCGTGGTATTGCAAGGCTATTTAAGGTATGGCTGGTAAGGTTTGGCATAGTTTTCAGGATTTTTTATTGAGAAATAGAGATGAATGGAGACGTTGATTCTTGCCTTTTCAACAAGAAAGCAGTTCGATTTGATGATTGACTATGTCGGTTTTTAAATGAGGTGTGATCTAAAAAAGTAACTTATGAGCTGCCAGACAATTTGAGCGATATCCCATAGTGGATGGAAGTTAAAATCCTTGCTTTCTGTTACGTGACAATGACATGATATCTGAAAAAGAAGATCAGTTGATATTTGAGAAGAAGCATGAAATCTGGAAAAAGAAAGATGAGCGATTATCTGGAAAAAAAAGATGAAATTGCACGCTTGCCGATTATGAATGGATCTCCCTAAATGAGGTGAGTGTTATCTGAATAAGAATGATAAAGTAATTTGTCCATTCAGAAGATAAGCGTCACTTGGTTTATAAGATATTGATTTGCAAACGGATAGGGCCAAGCCTAAGTACCGGAGTTAGAGAGCGATCTGAATAAGGTCGCTCTCTTCGTTTATATACCCTGCTCAAAAAAGGGAAAAAAAATGAACGGGTTAGTTTTCACTGTATCTGTCTAACGGTAAACTCACTGCTGAAGAGCTAAGAGCCGCAGCTGATGATTATTATAAAAATTTCGTTAAGATCGTCAACTAAAACAGGGTTTCTATGTTCTTGATGAAATGGCTGCTAGTAAGGTGGCCATTTTTACTATTAATTAGTTCATAAATAGTGCTAAAAGAGTGAATATATAAGAATTCATTAAGAATATATAAGTTTTCATTAAGTTTATATATCAATCTTAATTGTTTATTTTGTAAATCTTAAACTGCTTAATAGAACATTAATAAGAATTATAAATATATATTTTATTGTTTTCAAACTATTATCAAGACTATTAACTTAAAATTTAATGCCATGAAAAAAGTTTATTTATGTATCTTTTCATTATTATGTGTATTTATTAGTAGTTGCTCGGATGAAAATGATCTTATTGATCAAAAAAGTATTATTACTCAAAACGCCAACAATGCCTTTCAAAGTAAAAGTGAGTACTATTCACATGAGTTCTTCCAAATTGCAAGAGAATGTATCAATGACGTTTCATTTCGTGAGTTTATCAAAAAAGAATCATTGTTAGAATTTGATGGTGATTATGATATCCTTTTCGCAACTGCTTTAAATAAAGAAGTTCCAAGCTCATCTTTACTCAAATCCTCTTCTAATGTTCTATTTAAAGATTATTTTTTGTCAAAAACCACTTTAAAGACTCGTTCTTCTGAAAACTCATCATTAATTGATTCAATTTTGTACTATTGTCCAAAGTTGCAAATTTCGTTACCTGAACTTTTTGATGGAAGCACATCGCAATGGGACCCAATTAACGGTCAAGTTCTAATTTGTGAATTGCCTACTGATTATGATGACCAGAAAATACAGACAATTAAAGCATGGGACATTAAAGGAAATGAGTATACTTTAAGTACGGGTGAGATTCCAAACATACCAGTAATCGTCATAGGGAAAAGCGAAAGAATTGAAATTTCAAATGACGGGGTTCAAAATTTCAATTCAAAACTACCATTCTACAAAGGGCAATATTACAATTACAGATTTGCTGATTTTGAAAGCGTAACACCTGAAACAGTAAAAAGTGCTGCAACTTTACGTTCAATTGCAGCTTGTGATCGTGAAACTTATTCGGGTTATGACATTCTTTACAAGGGGAAATTTGTAAGTATTGATGCATATAGGCAAGTCGAAGGGTGGCCACAAGGCAGACCAGAATTTCATGTGACAATTTCATATTCAGAGAAAGTTGGAACAACTGTCACTCCTAAAACACTAAAAAAGATAATTTCTAGAGATGGTTGGGTAAATAATTACGTATTATTTAGTAAATTGGCAACAAAAACCATGAACATCCCAACTATTAATTGGAACAAAGATGTTCATGGATTGTACATGTCTTATAATTGGATTGAATTTGATGATGGACCTGATCAAGTAGTAAGTAATGACACCTATACAAACAAATATACCGATGGATCAACCTATACCATATCAACATCTACTACAAAAACAAATGATGATGATGAAGCGGGTTCCGCAATTATTGGATTTGTAGACCCAACATCTGACGCGGTAGGTCGTTTTTACAATACTGGTATTTTAACATTTAGCATCATCCAAACCGCAGCAATACAATGAAAAAAGTAATATTAATAACCTTTTTAACACTTTGTACTTTAATTGCAAAGTCGCAAATATCAACATCCTACTATTCAACAATGAATTTCTCAAAAATCAGCGTTGGATATGATTTCAATGATCGTTGGTGGGGTGACATGCGATTATTTGGGGGTTGTGATTTGGATCTATTATATATCGAACCGGTACTTTTATACAATCTAAAAGCAGAATCAAATTTCTCTACATATATTGGTTTAGGAACTTCGATTGGTAAATATGTGATGGCTATTGCTCCGATTGGTGTTCAAGTTAAACCAATAGCATCGATTAATAACGTATTCTTACACTTTGAATTGCAACCAACTTTCAATTTTAATGGAAGGGACGTGGATTTGTATTATTATATTGGTTTGAGATATAAGTTCAATAAAAAAGACTGATAGACTCTTGATATTTTAGCTAAACGAACCGGAATCCAAATCACAACATTGGATTCCGGTTTTCCTTTGCACCTAATAACCCATAATACAATTCAGACATTACAACAATTGCTGATAATAGAACGGCTGCCCGTAAAGGTGGCCGTTTATTTTTTTTTATGGACTTTTCATAACGTACTCTATCTGGTTTTTATGCTATTCGAATGTTTAAAAATATTTTGAGGAAAATTTACCTTATATAAATTGCATAAATAGAGATAAAGTAATATATTTGAGGAAAATTTTCCTTACATATGAAAGAAATTTATATTGAAACTAGAAAAGTAGCTGCTTCTGATATTGAAATTAGAAAAGTAGTTGATTCGGCGGCTCGATCATCGATCAACATTGATGAAGTAAGCACTTTGCGGGATTTGTATGATATAAGGAAAAATGAATTGAGATTGACAGACTTGCAAATTCAAAAGATTTTGGGCATGGATAGAAAAACCATAATGCCAATAATTGAGGGGAAAGCCAAGCAAGTAAACTTTATAAATGTTATTAAACTAGCTCATTTTTTGGGACTCTCTGTTAACGACTTGATAAAAGTATATATCCCGGATATGGATAGCAAGCAAATAGGTGAAATACAGCGTTCTAGAGAAGCGGGATATATTGTTCAGAATTTTGATGTTTCGATTTTGACTAAACGCAAGTTTTTTAAATCAGGATCGTCATCAAGAGATATGGCAGAAAGAATCAAAGTCTTTTTTGGTATAAATACATTATATGAATATTCTGAGAATTATGCATCACCTGCATTCAGTAAAACGAAAAGAGATTCTAGTGAATTAATGCGTGATTTTTGGGTAAAATCGGCTATTGTTCAATTTAAGGAAATCGACAATCCAAATATTTTCAACAGGAAAGAGTTAGTTGATTTAATACCGAAAATTCGTCCATTTACAAGAGACATAAAATTTGGATTAATTAAGGTTTTAAAAGCTCTGTATAATGTTGGAGTTACTGTTATATATCAACCCAGCATTGAAAAATTGCAAGTCAGAGGGGCGACAATTATTGTGAATGGTAAACCATGTATTGTTTTATCTGACTTTCAAAAAAATTATCCAACATTGTGGTTTACTCTTATGCATGAGTTACATCACGTATTATTTGATTTTGATGACATTTACAAAAGGGTGTATCATATAAGTAGCGGTCAGGGCGACTTATTTTTAATGAATGAAGAAAAGGCAGATATTTTTGCAGGTGATTATTTGTTAAATGAATCGCGCCTAAAGTATGCATCTGGGTATATTATGTCAAAATTCGACATTGATAGATTAGCAAAAGAGTGGGGCATCCATCCATCAATAATCTATTCGATTTATTGCTACAGGAAAAATGAATGGCAATTCTATGGTAAATATATTCCAAAAATGGACGAAGCATTGGAACTACTAAATACACATGCGTTTGACAAGGAAACTCTTATTGAATCAGCGAGAAAAGTAAAAGAATTAATCTATAATTAGTTAATTATGAGCAATATAAACAAAATAGTATCTACTGAAGAGCTTGAGAAAATTCAAAAAATTCGCAATCAGGAATTGGAACGTGAAGCAATATTAATGAAGGCTGATGAAATTAAAGAGGAAACCTTCACCTTTGATATAAACGGGCAAATAGCACTGAAGAATGAAATAGCGGATATGATTTTAGAACAAATGGATGATCCGGAGGCAAAGTACAATTTGTATTACAACGTTGTTAGTAGGTTGATAAAAAAGCATTTGCCAAAAGGGCAAGCAAACAAAGCAGCTAGAAATCTGATTTACGAAGAAAAAAATACATTTTTAACGAGAGGGCATAGAAAAGATGAGAAAGGAATTAGGGGTGCTGACGGAAGAATGGCTTATATTTCCGACATTCATGATCTTATAAATATAGTAACGACATGGATTTCATCAAAGGGAACGATGTTTGATCTTTACATAAAGATCAGAGACTTGAACATAGAAAAAGGATTTGGAGCTTCTCGATCTTAAGACTTATAGAGCCTTTATTGAAATGTGGGCTATAAGATTTTTGTTTATTAAATACCACTATCACTAGGCTCCTCTGTATAAAATAATACCTGTCTAAGATCAATATAATTGCTTCGAATTATTGCTAGAATATATTCAAGTGGCCACCTCGTGGACAAAAAGATAAATAAAAAAAAGGCTAACCGCTGCAATTAAGCTGGTTAGCCTTTATCAATGTGCCCAGAACAGGACTCGAACCTGCACAACCTTACGGTCACTAGTCCCTGAAACTAGCGTGTCTACCGATTTCACCATCTGGGCAATAAATAGGGAATTTTCAAATACAAAAGTTGTGCTCAGGATGAGACTCGAACTCACACGGGCTATCGCCCACCACCCCCTCAAAGTGGCGTGTATACCAATTTCACCACCTGAGCAATTCTTTTTTATACTAAAAGAGCGACCTCCGTCGCTCGTTGAGCGAAAAACGGGACTCGAACCCGCGACCCCGACCTTGGCAAGGTCGTGCTCTACCAACTGAGCTATTTTCGCATTAATCAATTTGTCAGTACATCAGCAGCATCTCGCCGCCCCCTTGCCAAGGTCTAACCGAGTCTTTCGACTTGGGGCAAGGTCGTGCTCTACCAACTGAGCTATTTTCGCATTGACTTTGATAAAGGTTGTTGGGCAACTCTCGTTGCTTTGAAGCTACCGCTTGTAGCGCTCGTTTGCGGGGACAAAAGTAAGGCAAATTTTGAAATTACCAAGCGTTTGGGTCAAATTTTTCACCAAATCAATGATATTTTTCAATCCAAAGCCCTCAATCCATGCGGTTCTTATAGTCCTCATAGCCGAACGTTCTCCAAATCAGATTTTTGCCATCAAGTGAATGACAGACGAGCGCCGGATGGGAAATACCGTTGAACATTGTCGTTTTGACAGTGGTATAATGAATCATATCCTCAAAAACGATTTGATCTCCTACTTTGAGGGGTTTCTCAAAACTCCAGTCTCCCATAAAATCACCTGCCAGACAACTATTCCCTCCCATTCGGTAGGTCAATTTTCCGGGTGTGGAATCCGTGGCACCAATTATTCTCGGCTTATAGGGCATCTCAAGGCAGTCCGGCATATGGCAAGCGAAAGAGACATCAAGCATTGCTGTCCGTATCCCTTTGTTTTCAACGATATCAACCACTGTGGAGACCAACCAGCCAGTTTCCCATGCAAAAGCGCTGCCGGGTTCCAGGATTAGCTTAATATGCGGAAATTCAGCCTTGAATGCCTTCAGCACCTGGATCAGGTGATCGGTGTTGTATCCTTTTCTGGTCATCAGATGCCCCCCTCCCATGTTCAGCCATTTGATTGAAGGCAAATATCGGGCAAACCTATGACGTATCACATCGAGTGTTTTTTCCAATTCGAAGGAAGTGGATTCACAGAGGGTATGGCAATGAAAACCATCAATACCTTCAGGCAAGGCCTCTCCGAGCAAATCGGCGATTACACCCATTCTAGATCCAAGTGCACAAGGATTGTATAAATTGGTTTCCACACTTGAGTATTCTGGATTGATACGAAGTCCACAGGAAACAGGGTGTTCCTTATAAGCCTTTACAACAGAGAAGTACTTTTCAAATTGGCTTAGAGAGTTGAAGCTTATATGACTGCTATATTTGAGAAAAATTGGAAAATTAATATCCGTATAGGCCGGTGAATACGTATGCGCCAGACTTCCCATTTCTTCAAAAGCCAATTGTGCTTCGAATATGGAACTGGCTGTGGATGAAGGTATATATTCCTTTACAATGGGAAAGGCTTTCCACAGAGCAAAAGCCTTGAATGCTAGAATTATTTCCGCGCCGGAGGCATCCTTGACCGATTTGATCAGGGCAAGGTTCCGACGTAGCAGCGCTTCGTCCAGTACAAAAGCAGGTGATGGGATTTCTTTAAAATCAATCATTTGTTCAGGAAAGTAGGGTGAAGCGTGCAAATTTAAGCAATAATTTCTTATATCCCGAGGTCTCGAATTCCACTTCAACCTTGGCGTTGTCTCCAGTGCCTTCCAGCGATTGTACCACACCTTTTCCGAAACGTTCGTGTGCAATGACGCTTCCCACTCTCATACCTGTGACATCAGAAGCGAAATCAAGACCGGAAGGGGCTTCCTGATGTTTAATCACTTTCTGAAACGGTTTTCCTGAAGAAGAAACCGGCGTACCGGATGAACTTATTCTTGGTAAGATTGTCTTTTCTTCAAACGTTTTGTTATAGTTGTTTTTGGTTGAAAAAGACCGGCTTTGATAGGATTCAGTGGCTTCAAACGTTCCTGATTCAGATGGATAGTCCAATAATGTCGGGTCAAGGTCCTTCAAAAAACGGCTCGGTCTTGTAAAATTGTTTTGTCCGTTCCGAAAGCGACTTTTAGCAAAACTGAGTACGCAAACACATTCAGCACGAGTGATGGCCACGTAAAGCAATCGGCGCTCCTCTTCCAAATCCTTTTCGGATTCGAGGCTGTGCGAGGATGGGAAAACATCTTCTTCCAAACCTGCCACGAATACATTCTTGAATTCCAAACCTTTGGCAGCATGGATGGTCATGAGCGTAATCCGTTCACCTTCCTTATTTTTTGACTCGTCCTGATCGGTCAGGAGTGAAACTTCCTGCAGATAATCAGTCAGGAATACCGCGTCATTACCTTCCTCCGTCCTGGATAATACAAATTCATTCATTCCGCCGAGCAAGGCTTGAATATTTTCTTTACGGCTTAGTGTTTCGGGGGATTGGTCTTCCTCCACTTCATGCTTCATGCCCGAATCCACCAAAAGCCTCTGAGTCAGTTCAAATACATTTTTTGAACCCACTAGCGGATGAAATGATTCGATAAGCGAGCGAAATCCCTCCAGTTTCTTTGCCGTGCCTGAATTGATCTGGACGTTATATAAGGGTATGTCGTTCAGAACTGTCCATAAGCTGATCCCGTTTTCAGAAGCGGCATGGATGAGTTTCTGCAAGGTGGTATCCCCAATTCCACGAACTGGATAATTGATGATGCGTTTGAAAGCTTCCTCATCGGCTGAATTCAGGATCAATCTTAAATAAGAAATCACGTCCTTGATTTCCTTGCGTTGATAAAAGGACAAACCTCCATAAACTCTGTACGGCAGGTTTCTTTTGCGCAACGCTTCTTCAAATATACGGGACTGTGCGTTTGTTCGGTATAAAATGACAAAGTCGTTGAAACTGTCAAAGGCGCTCAGACGCATTTCACTGATTTTGTTGGCCACCATGAAACCTTCCTCCAAATCGGAATAGGCGGTCATCACACGGATTTTGTGACCAGTTTCCTTTTCAGAGAAAATTATTTTTGGAATTTGTCCTTTATTCTTGGAAATCAGACTATTGGCCGCATTGACTAGGATTTTAGTGGACCTATAGTTCTGCTCCAACTTGAACAGTTTGCCTTCCGGATAGGTCGTTTTGAAATTCAGGATGTTTTCGATGTTCGCTCCGCGAAAAGAATAGATGCTTTGCGAATCGTCTCCCACCACACAAACCCGATGGTGCTTTTCGGCCAGCTTTTTGACGATCAAGTATTGGGAAAAATTCGTATCCTGATACTCGTCAACCAAAATAAACTGGAACTGTTGCTGGTATCGTGTCAGAATATCCGGACGATCCCTAAACAATATATTCGTTTGATAAAGCAGGTCGTCGAAATCCATGACTGAAGCCAGTCGGCAACGGTTCACATATCGCAGGTAAATTTCCTTGATCAACGGGCGTTTGCTCAGAATATCCTGCTTGATCAGGTCTCCGTTGGCAGCATATCCTTCTGGAGAGATCAAATCATTTTTGGCAGAAGAAATCCGACCATAAACCGCATTGATCTTGTAAATCTTATCGTCCAACCCCATTTCCTTGAGAATGGTTTTCAGCAAGCTTTTGCTGTCGGCAGTGTCGTAGATCGTAAAACCTCCGGGGAAACCGATAGCTTCGCTTTCTGCCCGCAAGATTCTGTAAAATATCGAATGGAAAGTGCCCATCCAAAGCCTGGAGGCAGCTTCGGGATCAACCAACGAGGCGATTCGTTCCTTCATTTCCCGAGCCGCTTTGTTGGTAAACGTAAGAGCTAGAATTGTCCAAGGCTTGAAGCCTTCCTGAATGAGGCAAGCAACCTTATACGTCAGCACGCGCGTCTTGCCAGATCCTGCACCGGCAATCACCAGCGAGGGTCCAGTATTGTAGAGAACCGCCTCACGTTGGCTATCATTCAGATTATCAAGCAATTTATTCACTTTGATGGGAAAATGAGTATGAATTTCAAAGGTAGTTCATATTTTCAAATGCCCAAAGCGTAAATTCAGCCATTAAAAGAAAAAATAAACTTCCTTTTAAAAAGTTTCATAAACAAAATCGATGAATAGATAGACATCCAAAGTTAACAATCCTTCAAAAAACGTTGTATATTTGCTCACATCAACATTAAAATCATTAACCTACTAAAAATAAAAAAAATGAGCTTCAGTTTACCTACCCTTCCTTATGCACTTACGGCGCTCGAACCCATCATCAGTGAAAAGACCCTTTCTTTCCATTATGGCAAGCATCATCAAACCTACGTGGACAATTTGAATAAAATGGTTCCTGGCACTGCTTTTGAGAATTCCACCTTGGAAAAAATCATAAAAACGGCTCCTGCCGGACCGATTTTCAACAATGCCGCCCAGATTTGGAACCATACTTTCTATTTCGAAGCATTGACTGCTGCAGGCAAAGCAGTACCCGCACTTCCTGAAATTGAAGCACAGTATGGTAGTTTTGATGCCTTTAAGGATGAATTCAGCAAAGCTGCTGTTGCATTATTTGGTGCAGGCTGGCTCTGGTTGGTCAAAGACGCTGCCGGTAAACTTCAAATTGTTGCCGAAAGCAATGCTGGTAACCCAATGACAAAAGGCCTGAAACCTATTCTTTGCTTTGACGTTTGGGAACATGCCTATTACCTGGATTATCAAAATCGCAGAGCTGAACACGTAACGAAAATTTGGGACATCCTGAATTGGGAAGTTATCTTGAAACGTTTCTAAATACCAATTTATTAATTGAATCGGGGTTGCCTTTTTGAGACAACCCCGTTTTTTTTATTAATTTACCATCTTCAAAAAATTCGCGGGCACTGGCGTTTCAAACGAATGTTTTTCGCCGGTTGCAGGATGTGTGAATGACAAGATATTGGCATGGAGGGCCAGGCGTTTGATGGCGCAAGCATGACCACCATATTTAATGTCACCGGCCAAGGGATAACCGATGCTATTCATTTGAACACGAATCTGGTTTTTACGGCCCGTTTCCAAATCCATTTCCACCAACGTATAGTTTTCGCCAGCTTTCACCACTCTGTAATGCGTGATGGCCAACTGACCTTCTTCTGGATTCTGGCTTGCATATACGATAAGGGCTTTGCTTTCCCATAAATACGATTTGATGGTACCGATGCCAGAGCCGTCGCCGGTTTCCAGTTTGCCTTCGACAACAGCCACATAACGACGTTGGTTAACGGCAAATTTCCAGTTGTTCTGCATGGCATATTGAATGTCTTGATTCTTGGCAAACAGCATTAGACCTGAGGTTTCACGGTCCAGACGATGTACGACAAAGATTTTGTTGGCTGCATTCTGCTTCTTGACATATTCGCTCAAGATGCTGTAAGCGGTGCGTATTTTTTCTTTCGAAGTGGCAATGGAAAGCAAGCCGGCGGCTTTGTCCACTACTAGGAGGTGTTTGTCTTCGTAAATGATCTTAAGCTGCGGATCCTGCAGAGTGACCCAACCTTTGCTCCAGCTGACGAACACTTCATCACCTGCACTGAGTTGGTGGTCAAATTGTCTGATGACCTGTTTCTTGATGGTAATCTGTTGGTTGTGCAACAAGGACTTGATAGTTGTCCTACTCTGGTCCTTTAGGTATTTCGCTAGAAAATCCATCAAAATCATAGGTTCACTCACCATCAACTTGGTGATGGGTTTCCTTTTAGGACCCGTCTTTTCAGCAGGATTGACTGGCAGTGCTGCAGGCTTCTCTCCGCGTGGAACTTTAAGCGTGCGGATAGGCTTCCCGGATGTTTTTGAAGCGGGTTTCTGAGTCGGATAAGCAGGCTTTTTGCGGGAGGAGGAAGGTACAGGCATGGTTGAAATTTCTTGCAAAGATAGCCATTTATTTTTACCTTTGCGCTATGCTGGAAACCTACATCAATCGCATTGCCGGCGAGCTACAACTACCGCAGAACGGTGTCCGCAACACATTGCAGTTGTTTTCTGAAGACGCCACCATCCCCTTTATCAGTCGATATCGCAAGGAACGGACAGGCGGATTGGATGAAGTTCAAATCGGCGCCATTTCAGATTTATACGACAAACTGCGAGACTTGGACAAACGCAAAAAAGTAATTCTCTCGTCCATTGAGGAACAAGGCAAATTGACTTCTGAGTTGAAACGCCGCATTGAAGAATGCTTTCTGATGAATGAACTGGAGGACATTTACCTGCCGTATAAACCAAAACGTCATACCAGAGCTGAAGTAGCCCGTGAAAAAGGGCTGGAACCTTTGGCCAGAATGCTGATGGCCCAAAACTTCAGCGGCGTGGAGCGTGCTGCACTGGGCTTTGTCAAGAGTGGAGTCGCAAACGTAGAAGAAGCTTTGAAAGGGGCCAGAGACATCATTGCAGAATGGGTCAATGAACATGAACGTGCCCGTCAGGTCGTTCGAAATCGGTTCCGCAGGGAAGCGACCATCAGTTCGAAAGTGATAAAAGGCAAGGAAAAGGAAGCCGAGAAATACAAGGATTATTTCGACTACTCGGAACCACTACGAAAATGCTCCTCCCACCGTTATCTGGCAGTGACACGCGGCGAAAGTGAAGGTTTTCTGAGAGTGACCATCACGCCGGACGACGAGGTCTGTTGCGAAGACCTTAACAAGCTGTTCGTCAAGGGAGTATTCGATTCTTCCCGTCAAGTGGGCGAAGCGGTTAAGGATGGCTACAAGCGGCTTTTAAAACCTTCCATAGAAACCGAATTCGCTGCACTAACCAAAGAAAAGTCCGATGAGGAAGCCATCCGGATCTTCATTGAAAACCTGAAACAGCTGCTCCTCGCTCCTCCCCTTGGACAAAAGCGGGTGTTGGGCGTAGATCCAGGTTACAGGACAGGCTGCAAGATCGTTTGCCTCGATGCACAGGGTAAACTGGTGCACAATGAAACCATTTATCCACACGCGCCGCAACATGAAACGGCCCTGGCCAGCAAGAAAATTGCCCATCTGGTAGAAAGCTATGACATACAGGCCATTGCCATCGGAAACGGCACAGCTTCGCGCGAAACCGAAGATTTCATTCAAAACATCCGGTACGACCGTAAAATTCAGGTTTTCGTCGTGAGTGAAAATGGGGCTTCCATTTATTCTGCCTCCAAAATTGCCAGAGAAGAGTTTCCCGAATACGATGTAACGGTGCGTGGCTCCGTTTCCATCGGACGCCGCCTAATGGATCCTTTGGCCGAGTTGGTCAAGATCGACCCCAAATCGATAGGTGTAGGTCAATACCAACACGATGTAGACCAGAGTAAACTCAAGAAATCCCTGGATCAGACGGTCATCAATTGCGTGAATCAGGTTGGCGTGAACCTGAACACCGCCAGCAAGTATCTCCTCACCTACGTTTCTGGCCTGAGCGCCACCATGGCGCAGAACATTGTGGAATACCGCAACGATAACGGTGCTTTCAAAAGTCGTCACGAATTGCTGAAGGTACCAAGATTGGGCCCAAAAGCGTATGAACAGGCTGCGGGTTTCTTAAGAATACCGGATGCGGCGAATCCTTTAGACAATTCTGCAGTGCACCCCGAACGCTATGAGCTCGTGGAACACATGGCCAAGGATGCCGAATGCAACGTTCTGGACCTAGTTAAAAATAAAGAGTACCGAACTGCCATCCGTTTAGAAAAATACGTATCAGAGAACGTCGGAATGCCAACCTTGCAAGACATTTTTCAGGAATTGGACAAACCCGGCCGTGATCCTCGCAATCAAATCGAGGTGTTTGAATTCGACAAGTCCATCCGAAAAATTGAAGAGGTGCATGCAGGCATGGTTTTGCCTGGCATAGTCACCAACATCACCGCTTTCGGTTGTTTCGTCGATTTCGGTATTAAGGAAAACGGACTGGTGCACCTTTCCCAAATGGCAGACCGCTATATCACCGATCCATCGCAGGTGGTCAGCCTTCATCAGCACGTTCGGGTCAAGGTTGTCAGTGTGGATTTGGAAAGACATCGCATTCAACTAACCATGAAATCGGTTGATGCATAGCCTTTTGAATTTCTTTTTACGATTTCAGGGAAAAAAGGCAGGTTAAAATTTTTGAGTTTCTTCTATTTATCGTACTTTTGCACCCGTTCTCCAAAAATTACGAATGACTCCGTAGCTCAGTTGGTAGAGCAATTGACTCTTAATCAATGGGTCGACGGTTCGAGCCCGTCCGGGGTCACCCAAAAACAGGTACTTTTTTAGTGCCTGTTTTTCTTTATTCAAAAGCGTCATTAAAGAATATGTTTATTTAAATATTACAATATATTTTCTACATTTGCGATGGAATGAACATTTATATCACCCTATTATAAAAACCAACTCACAACTGCATTTCGGAATACTATCTACCTTGCTATTATTGGGTTTTTATTTGGTTGTGTAACAGACGAGATTTACATGAAATCTGTTATTGAGACGATCCAAGTCAGCGGTATGACGGAAACCACAGCTATACCGGAGGATTAGTAAACTCAGATGAAGGAAATATTGTATCCAAGTCTTCCTTTACAGAAATGTTTGCGATGTTGCACAAAATCGTATATTTGTGCAGGTGAGCATTTGATAAAACGGCCACCAAAAATTGTAATTATCTGATAAATTAAATCTTGAATTATGAAGACAAAAATCTTTTCATTGGTTCTCTTCCTGATGGCTTTTCAAATCGGTGCTCATGCACAATTAAAAGCAGACCGTGTTATCGGATATTTCCTGACCGTCGACGATGAAACAGGCAAGGATAAATCACAAGTTCAGATTTTCAAAGCGACGAACGGCAAATACTATGGAAAAATAGTTTGGTTGGCTGAACCCAACAAGAACGGTAAGGCAAAAGTGGACGAAGATAATCCTGACAAAGCATTGCAAAGCCGCCCCATCATTGGATTGCAACTTCTTAAGGCTTTCTCCTTCAATGAAAAGACTGGAGAATGGGATAATGGAACGATTTACAATCCGACAGGCGGAAAGACCTACAATTGCTTTATGAAATTTGACGGAAACAAATTGAAAATCCGCGGTTTCATAGGTGCAGCCTGGATGGGACTAGGAAAAACAGCTACTTGGATTAAAGAAGAGGCTCAACGTTAAGCTAAATAAACGAAGCAGCATTGAGGCTCCTCGCCGCATGCAGCTGGGCTGCGCGCACGGAATTCAAACAAACCCTGAATGGGTTGTGTAAAAATTAAATGACCCATACCGGATTTCCGATATGGGTCATTTGATTTTTAAGTAATGAGGATACTTTATCTCAGCTTCAAACCAACCGTTACATTAAGCGGGGTTATATCGGAAGTATTTTCTTTAACATTGAAACCAGCGATCTGATCGCTTAGCGGAGTGTCTGTATCGTATTTATAACGTACGTCAACAGTGATAAATCCAAGTAGATCAATACCTGCACCGACCAACCAATCCATTTGTTTTGCATTGGTGTCAAGACTGTTGTCAGCACCCATAGGTATGGTCCAGCTCGGGCCGCCCATAATGTGAAGACTGAACAATCCCAAATTCAGGAAACGAAGGCCCAGCATGACAGGAACCCTTATTTCTTGTTCAGTTGTTGCAGCTGCACCGCCAATACCAGGAGTAGTTGCTAATGCATAATATGCTTCCGGTTGCAAATATAATGTACGACCAAACTGCATCATCACACCTGCCTGCCATTTTTCTTTCAAACGGTCAGTTATAGGTGTAAAATCGGAAGGAATACCGGAAATAATATCCGTTCCGAATTTCGGGCCGATCCAAAACATGGGTTTGTGGGGTTTTTTGGTCGATGAATACGATTGTGTATTGTCAGTTGCGTTGGACTGAATGATGGTAACATCTTGTGCAAAAACTTGCATGGAAAAAATAACGAGCAATGCGCTAAGAACGAGTTTTGTTTTCATTTGGTTTAAATTTTTAGACCGTATTTGGAAACTAATTATTCCTTTTTCCTTTAGTAAAAGTTGCAAAAGAATTTGTTCGTTTTATACTTTTAAAAGTAGTCCGAAGGCCTAGAGGTTAATTATTGTAAACTTTTCCGATTGCAAAAATACTTAAAAGAATTTCATTTGCAAGAAAAGCGCTTTTTTTAACAAAAAAAAGTTTTCGGTTTTATGTAAGACCCAAAATGGAGCAGATTGTTTACAATAAATCTGTTAAAAAATCGTAGGTTTGTAAAACATCCTGTTCAACCTTCCAAACCATGCGCCTTAAATTCTTCTCGATAATCCTCCTTTCCATTCTTGCTACACCCGTCCTGAATGCTCAGGCATATCAAACAGGGACCAGACTGGAAACGCTTAAAACCCTGACCGTTTACCCCGATGGAGACTGGACAGCGCTACCTGTGCTGAAACTAGGTTCAGACAACAAGGTTGAAATCGCCTTTGACGAACTCTCGCACGACTATAAGCGGTATGCTTACCGCGTTATTCATTGCAATGCGGATTGGAAACGCTCCGATATGAGTGTACTGGAATACATGGAAGGGTTTCCTGAAAACGATGTCGAAAGTGGCGAACAATCAGTAAGCACGCTGACCTTATATACACACTATACTTTATCAGTCCCGAACGACAACATCAAGCTACTGATTTCAGGAAATTATGCCGTTGAAGTATTCGAAAAAGACGGTAACGGCGAAGCCTTGCTTACGGCTTGTTTCATGGTTGCTGAAAACAAGTCCCTAATTGAAGCCAGCCTTACAGCGACCACCGACATCGATTTCAAGCAACAACATCAGCAACTGAACTTCACCATACGCCCTATGGGGTTATCCATCAATCAGCCTCTGAATGAACTCAAAGTTGTAGTTCAGCAGAACCATCGCAGGGATACGGAAGTCCGAAACATCAACCCAACCATCCTGAACGGTGACCTCTTGCAATACGAACACAACAAGGATCTGATTTTCAAGGGTGGAAATGAATACAGGCGGTTTGAATCGACCACCTTCAAATATCCGGGATTGAATGTCAACCGTGTGGAATACTTCAAACCCTTCTACAATGTAGAGCTACTGCCTTCCGTTAAACGAAACACGGGCTATACCTATGATAAAGACCAGAACGGTAGATTCCTGATTCACAGTCAGGAAGCGTTGGAAGATAAAACCGGTTCGGATTACTTTCTGGTTCATTTCACTTTACCTATGGAAAACCCCATACTTGACGGTGGATTCTTTCTGAACGGTGATTTTGTGAACAACAGGCAGGATGCAGCGAGTAAGCTCCTTTACAATTTTGAAACCAAAGCCTACGAAAAGACCCTGCTGCTTAAACAGGGCGCCTACAATTATCAATACGTTTTTCGAGCTTCTAAAGGTGGAAAACCGGATGCTGAACCCATGGAAGGTTCCTACTGGGAAACCGAAAACGAATACCAGATTTTTGTATACTATCACCCCGTCGGCGAACGTTATGACAGGCTCATTGGCTTTAGACAGGTTCAGACAGTCTTTTAAACTTCCTCCAGTTTAAACCGCATACGCCAGCGCCCTTGCTCAAATTCATGGTTCAGGATTCTGAACCGTCCAATTTCTTCCGTATTGCTTACATGCGGTCCGATGCAGGCGCAAATGTCGTAATCGCCGATAAATACCAAGCGAATGGTACCCTCCGTCCCTTCAGGCAATTTACTAAGGTCAGCTAGACTGGCAGCCTCATCCAAGGGAACCATCCGATCCGAAACTTGTAAATGCTGGTCAATGATGGCATTGACCCGATTTTCGATTTCTGCCGCTTGCTGGTCTGTCGGGGACGCATCCAAAAAATAGTCGCATTTGCTCTTTTTACGCTCTATATGGCTGTTCATGGATCGTTTACAACCAAACATCCTGACCATGGTTTGGTTCAAAATGTGTTCGGCTGAATGCATTTCAATGCTGCTGTATTCTTTGCTCATTTTTTGTATGAAGGAAGGCATTGGTTTGTGCCAATGCCTTCGGTAATTCTCATTAATTATTTTTATTGTTGCTCCACGATGTTCGTGAAGTTGTTCCATACAGGGAATTGCTGATAAATAGTCTGGCTGCCAACAGGAACGCGCAAAACGCAGGTATTCATATCCACACCTTCAAAAATAGATGAGACGTTGAGCGGTGTGGCTTGTGCCAAGGTGATGCTTTTCAGACCACTGCATCCAGCAAAAACCTTATCACCCAAACCTTTGATATCAGCACCCAAGGCAATAGTCATCAGGCTGGTGCATCCAGAAAAGGCTTCTGAACGAATTTCACGAACAGAAGAAGGAATAACCAAGTTGTTCAGGCTGGAACAGTTCTTGAAGGTGCAGTAACCGATTTCGGTTATGAACATCGGCAAAGTCACTGAATTCAAACGGCTGCAGTTTTCAAAAGCATAACCGCCGACTTCTGTTACCATAGAAGATATATTAATGCTGGTCAGGGCAGTACAGCCCTTAAAGGCTACATTCTTTACGATACGGAGGTTTTCAGTCATCGTAATGGAAGCCAGATAGGTACATCCTTCAAAGGCACCGACACCTACTTCGACTATGGTGTTCGGGAAGGAAAAAAGACTGGCAGGATTGCCACAAGGGTATCGTAGGATAATGGTCTTGTCTTTGTTGTACAAGACGCCGTCCAGTGAACTGTAAGCCGTATTCCCTTCGGCCACAATCAGTTTGGTGAGTTTCTTACATCCGGAACAGAAGGTTGTGAAACCCAATCCGCTTGATACACCGACTGGAATGCTGATTTCAGGTAAGGATGTGCAATTGTTGAAAGCACTGCCAGCCAGAGAAGCCAGAGAATCGGGTAAAGTAATGGAAACTAAATTTATACAATCTGCAAACATCTCATTTCCAATAGTTTTCAGAGACTGTGGTAACTTCATGCTGGTCAGGACGGCGCAGTTCTGGAACATGCGGTCCGGAATCTTGGTTATGGAAGCCTCACTCAGATTGATGGTGGTCAGTTTACCTTTGGTAGCCATTTCCTTCAGAATCTTCAGGTCTGCAGCATTGATCAGACCGGTCACTGTTACAGAAACGACCCTGCCTTGGTCTTTTTTGCTGAGCATGGTCTCCAGATTGCCTTCAATGGCCATGTTCAGAATGCGGTTCTGGATGTTGAATACGTATTCCTTCGCCCGGACATCACCTGTTGCGGCCAGTTTCTGGAAAGTCGGAAGTTCGTCTTCTTCTGATTTGATCTTACCGTCGTATTTGAGGACGGTCAATTTGAAAAGACCTTCCTTGCTGCCCAAGGAAACGGCTTTGTTATAAAAAGTGGCTGCCTGGTTGTAATCGGCTTTATCAGACTGTTTGTCACCCAATAGGGACCAATCATCGGGCAGCATGTGCTTCTTGGTTTCATTTGGCAACACATCGTCCAACAAATAAACATCCTTGTCCTTTACGGTCTGTGATTCAGCAAACAAGGCATCATCGTAGTTCAGTTTGATAGAAGGCAACTTGTCCGATTTTGGCCAATCCACGATGAAGGCGCGGTATTTCTGCAGATTTGGCGTGGTTAGAAGTTCCGAATATTGGGAATTGAATATCAAGTCTGTAATGGTTTGCCTATATTTGGAATCCACTGGATAACCTGTCTTGTCTATAGCGGCTAAAATACCCCTGCCCTGTACTTGTATGACGTCTGAAGTGTTCAGTTTGGACATGATCTTGTTATCTGCCATTTTTTTCAGAGAATCGATGGAAGTCTTGAAGCTGGTGCAAATCAAACCGATATTGTTCTTATATGGTTGAACGCTGATGGTTACGAAAGATTTGAAATAGGCTTCGTTGAAATCTTCAATTGTACCGTTCAGCATTACTTTGCGTAGGTTGTCCGCATATTCGATTTCATTCTTAAACGCGTCAAGCTCTTTGGGCTTCAAGTCAAGGCGTACTTTATCGTACTTAACAACCTGTCCTTTCAGAATGTAATCGAAAAGATTATCAACTCTGCCGAAACTTATTGCGTTAACTAATGTGCTTGAACAGAGGGCTGAAAGCATAAAAACGAGGATCCCAAGACGTTTTTTCATTGTATTTTGCGTTTAAGTGCGTATAGGTAGATTAGCATCTGCGAATATGCAACAAATTTTTAATAATTGAATCTGATGTTTGCCAAATCTTTACTTAATGGGAGCAAAAAGTTCGTTCACAGCTTTCAAGTTCTGATCACTAAAATGCTTTCTTCCCTCAGCAGTTATAAGAGTATCCAAAAGATTCGAATAGGACTTTTCAATTCTACCGCGAACCATTTTGAGCGTACTGTTCATCATCCCGTTCGTTTCATTGAAATTTTCTGAAAGCAGGGAGAATGCGGATGGCAACCAACGTTCCGGAAACAAGCCTTCGTGCTTGCCTCCTTTATGGAAATTGTTAAGGACATCGAACACCATTTGAATGGCTACTTTTTGCCCTTCTGGAGTATCGATATTCGGAACCAATCGTTTCAAGGCTTCTTTGGAAGGAACAATCAGAGCCGTCGTGTAGGGATTCTGATTGTTGTACAGCATGATTTGCTCGATAATAGGGTACAGAGTTGTGATGGTTTCCTCGATGCCCTCAGGACTATACTTCTCACCGTCACTGCCTATCAGCAGACTCTTGGAACGGCCATAAACACTAAGAAAACCAACGTCATCCAAAGATCCTAGATCACCGGTATACAACCAGCCGTCTTTGATTATTCTGGCAGTGGCTTCTGGATTTTTCCAATAACCTTTCATGACGTTTTCACCACGAACGGTGATTTCTCCTTTTTCTCCTTTGGCAACAGGTTTTCCGTCCGGATCTCTCAAAATGAGTTCAAGGTTGGCTACCACTTGTCCGGATGTTCCCAGCTTATGGTTGGTGATCATGTTGCAGGAAATCACCGGAGTGGCTTCGGAAAGACCGTAGCCCTGGTACATGGGAATTCCGGCAGCGTACCAGAACTTTTGCATTTCAATATCGAGGTATGCACCTCCGTCCACGAAAAATTCCAATTTGCCACCTAAGGCATAACGCATTTTTGAGAACAGAATTTTGTCAAAGATAGATACCAAAGGTTTCAGCATCCAGCTACCATTGGTACCTTTGTTCCAGCCTTCCTTGTTGTAGGCCATGGCGATTTTCATTCCAAAATGAAACAATTTCACGGCGTTTGGACCTTTGGCGAGAACCGATTGTTCCACACTGTTTTTAAATGTTTTGGCCAGGGCAGGCACCGTCATGATGACCTGCGGCTGAAATTCCTTCATGGCAATAGGGATGTTCCGGATGTTTTCAATGAAGGTTTTACCTACAGGCACGGAAGCCAGACTTCCGCCAACGGACATGAAGAAATAAAGCCCCGTCACATGGGCAAAGCAATGGTCCAAAGGTAGTATCAATAAGGTCCGGAAGAATTCGGGAATTTGTACTACTGAAAGGCATTGAGCCACATTGGCCGTAAAATTCCGGTGCGTTAGCATAACCCCTTTGGGATCGGCCGTCGTTCCTGACGTATAGGTGATATTTGCCAGGTCATCACCCTCAACGGATGCTGCCACACGGTCTAACTCACCTGGATGTTTCTGATTAAAAACGTCACCCATACGGTAGACTTCGTCCAAATCCATTTCTCCTACCCTTAATTCGTCCGATCCGGCACCGAATACAATCAACATTTCAACCTTTTCCAATTGCTTCCGTATAGCTCTTATTTTAGCGAGCTGTGTACTGGAAACCAAGACAAAACGGGCTTCGGAATGATTCAGGCGGAACTGTAGGTCAAAGGCTTCCACCAACTTGACTGAAAGCGGTACATTGACACCGCCGGCAAACAGGATGGACAGTTCGCCGATCATCCAGGTGGTGGAACCTTCAGCTAGTAAGGCAATGCGTTCACCCTTGGCTAGTCCCAAGGCAAGAAAGCCAGCCCCAAGACGGTGCACCTGCACATTGACTTCGTTATAGGTGGTGGGTCGAAATTCTGTATCACGCTCCCATAAAAAAGGATTTTGACCGTAACGGGCTACACTATCATTGAACAGGTCGATCAGGGTTTTCTTTTTCATGCTAGCGAGTTCAAGTTGTATTCGCTGAACAGGTTCTTGCCTTCGGCTGTCATAAGAATCTCCAAACGGTCAGCATAGTGCTTTTCGATTTTGCCGCGGACCATTTTCATGGTGCTGTTCATCATCAGGTTCTGCTCGGTAAAGCCTTCAGGCAATAGGGCAAAAGCAGCGGGTAACCAGCGTTCGGGGAACATGCCTTGAAATTCGCCTCCTTTGCGGAACGCATTGACTGACTGTTGAATAAGTTCTGCAACTTCCCTCTTTCCTTCGGGAGAATCGTAATTGGGAAGCGCACGTTTCAGCGCTTCCTTGCTGGGCACAATCAGTGCTACGGTATACGGACTTTGGTTGTTGTAGAGCATGATTTGGTCGATGTACGGGGAAAGTGTCACCATGGATTCTTCAATGCCTTCCGGACTGTATTTTTCACCATCACTGCCGATAAGTAGGCTTTTGAAACGACCGAAGACATAGAGGTAGCCATCTGCATCCATGCTGCCAAGGTCTCCGGTGTACAACCAACCGTCCTTGATGGTGATTGCGGTTGCATCCGGATTTTTCCAGTAACCGGCCATCACATTTTCGCCTTTGATCACGATTTCACCCTTTTCACCGACAGGCAAAATAGTGCCTTTTTCATCGCGGATGGTCATTTCCATATTGCTGACCAGATAGCCTGAGGAACCGAGCTTGTGGTGTGCCGCGCCGTTGGCTGAAATCACCGGAGTAGCCTCTGACAGGCCGTAACCCTGATACATCGGAATACCGAGCGCATACCAGAATTTCTGCATGTCGATGTCCAGCAGAGCGCCGCCGCCGACAAAGAAATCCAGTTTGCCGCCCATGGCGCCGCGAAGTTTGGAAAAGATGATCTTATCAAATAGGTTGACTAAGGGTTTCAGCACCCAAGTACCTTTGGTGCCTTTGTTGAAACCTTCCTTGTTGTAGGCTATGGCCACTTTCAAGGCTAAGTTGAAGAGTTTTTCGGTAAATGCACCCTTTTCGCGTACACCCTTTTCAACATTGCCCTTGAAGCTTTTAGCCAAAGCAGGAACGCTGAGCAACAGGCTGGGTTGAATCTCGCGGATGGACATCGGGATGTTCTTGAGGTTCTCAATGGGTGTCTTGCCCAGCGGAACGGTGGCTATGCTGGCACCACTGGCCATGAAACTGTACATGCCTGCCACATGTGCGAAGCAATGATCCAAGGGCAATATGAGGAGCGTTTTATAGAATTCCGGAATGTTCATCAAAGACAAGGACTGCTCCACATTGGCGGTATAGTTGCGATGTGTCAGCAGAATGCCTTTCGGATCGGCTGTTGTACCGGAGGTATAAGAAATATTGGCGTAATCGTCGCCCTGAATGCTCTCGGCTATTTTGACAAGTTCGCCCGGATGTGCGGCATTATAAACATCGCCTGCTTCATAAACTTCATCCAAGGTGATTTCACCAGCTTCCAAATCGGCTTTCACAGAGCCGAACACGATGATTTGCTCGACTGTTTTCAGCTCCTTGCGAAGAACCCTGAGCTTGGGCAGCTGGGTAAGGGAAATCATGACAAAACGTGCGTCAGAGTGGTTCAGACGGAAAATAAGGTCGCTGGCTTCGTTGAGTTTGACGGACATGGGGACATTGACGCCTCCCGCATGCAAGATGGCCAACTCTCCAATAACCCATGAATTACAACCTTCTGACAATAAAGCCATTCTATCGCCTTTCTTCAAGCCAAGGTTTAATAGTCCGCCACCCAATCGATGTACTAATTTTTGTGTTTCCAGATAGGTGGTCGGTCTAAATTCGGTGTCTCTTTCCCAGAGATAGGGATTCGAGGAATAACGCGTCACGCATTCGTTGAAAAGATCAATGATCGTTTTTTTCTTCATGGTCGTACGGTTTAGATTTTAGCACAGGTTCAGATGTGTATCGATGCGTCAGCTATTTTCTTGCCTACTGCGAGGGCTTTCAGATTCAGGGCCACTATATCGGGACCTTTCCGTTCAAAGATACGTTTTATTCCGCTTTCGATTGCTTCGTATTCGATGCCCAGAAAAGGCGTGGCGGCACCTAGTATCACCATATTGGACACCCTTGTGGAGCCTACTTCTTTGGCAATTTCGTCCACATCAAATACGACGATGTTGGGAATGGAATATAGGGCTTTTTGAAGCGCTTCTGCATCTGGATAGTCGGTAATGTTGATCAAAGGAGTCGAATTGGTAACTATCCATCCGTCCGAAGCCAAATAAGGCAAATAGCGCAAGGCTTCCATGGGTTCGAGTGACAGAATCAAGTTTGCTTTTCCTTTTGCAATCAAGTCTGAAAAAATCGGTTTGTCCGAAATCCGCAAGTTGGATTGAACATCTCCCCCACGCTGGCTCATACCATGAACTTCAGCCTGTTTCATAAACAAATTCTGATGAACGGCGGCCTCACCGATTACGGCGGCAATGGAAAGGATACCCTGACCTCCTACGCCCGATAATAGGATGTCTGTTTTCATGCTTGTTTCTTCTTTTTTCCGATGGTTTGAATGCATTCTCTACGCGGTATGATGACTGAAGTTCCCGGGTAGTCCATTTCTTCACGGATAATGCGAACCATTTCGTCGTGGTTTTTCTTTAATGGCACCAACACATGCAAATGCTCCTTTGCCACACCCAATCCAAGACAAATCGCTTCCAGTTTTCCTGTACCAGAGGAGTCCTGACCACCTGTCATTCCCGTCGTTTCATTATCGGAAATGATCACGGTGATGGGTGAATTTTCATTGACGGCATCCAGTAAGGAAGTCATGCCTGAATGGGTGAACGTTGAGTCCCCAATAACTGCGACGGGATACTTAAGTCCAGCATCGGCAGCCCCCTTCGCCATTGTGATGGAGGCGCCCATATCCACACAGGTATCGATGGATCGAAAGGGCGGGAGGTAGCCCAACGTATAGCAGCCGATATCGCTGAAAACCTTGCATTCATCGGATTTGTAGCCGACAGCTTCATTCAGCGCATCATACATGTCACGGTGTCCGCAACCCACACAAAGGGAGGGTGGACGCATTTTAACTACCTCGGGAACGGGCCGGTTTTCGGGAATTTCAAAACCGAAGGCCTTCCCCACGATATCGGGGTTGAATTCGCCTGCACGAGGCAGAAATCCATCCTTACGACCACGTACTTTGAGGCCAATTCCGAGTAAACCATTCAGAGAATCTTCAATCAAGGGGTAGCCTTCTTCCAGAATTATAAGCTCCTTGCATTCCAAAGCCATTTTTCGCAACTTGCTTTCGGGGAGCGGATACTGCCCTACTTTTAGAACGGGGTACGGGCAACCTTCCGGGTAGTTTTCCATCAGGTAATTATAGGCGATACCGCTGGCGACGACACCTCTGGAATTGTCCGCACCATCGATATAGATGTTATAGGTGGATTCCTCGGAATACTTTAAAAATTGAGACTGTGCGGCCAATAACTTCTGATACTGCACCCTGGCATTGGCCGGAAGCAGCACGAATTGGCGAGGATTATTCGAAAAATGAAGTTCATTTTGCGGTATCTCAGGACGTTGCTTCACACCAGAACGGGAATGTGCCAATCGGGTCGTGATCCGAAGCATGACAGGCACGCCGCAACGCTCTGACAATTCAAATCCTTCATAGACCATATCGTATGCTTCCTGTTGATTGGACGGTTCCAGAATTGGTATCAGGGCAAATTGCCCGAAAAAGCGGGAATCCTGTTCGTTTTGGGAGGAATGCATGGAGGGGTCATCGGCAGCGACAAAAACAAGACCGCCTACAATGCCGGTCACTGCTGCATTCATGAACGCATCGGCTGCCACATTGACGCCAACGTGTTTCATGCAGACCAAGGCGCGCTTTCCGGCAAAAGACATGCCGAGCGCAGCTTCCATGGCTGTTTTCTCATTGGCTGACCATTTGCAATGGATATTGTCCGTCTTGGATTTTGGTGACGTTTGAATGTATTCGGTTATCTCCGTGGAAGGAGTGCCCGGATACGCATAAACACCGGAAATACCAGCATCCATGGCGGCTTGCGCAATGGCCTCGTCTCCCAGCAAAAGCATTTTCTCCATATAGAAATTCGGTTGAAAAGTAAATGTAGTGATTTATCGCATAATGCCGTTCTTGTTCAAAGCCTGCCTGTATTTCACAGCGTTTGCTTCATGCTGCTCATACGTGGTGGCGAAAGCATGATACCCGGAGAAATCTTCCTTGGCACACATGTACAGATAGGAATGACGATTGGGTTGCAAGGTGGCATCAAGCGCTCGAATGGACGGAATCCGAATGGGGCCAGGGGGCAAACCAATGATTTTGTAGGTATTGTAAGGTGAATTTATCAGGGTATGCTGCCTGAGAATGCGTTTGATGGTGAAATCGCCGACGGCAAACTTCACGGTCGGATCGGCCTGCAAAGGCATGTCGATGCGCATTCGGTTGAGGTAAAGCCCAGCGACTTTGGGCATTTCATCCGATTTTTTGGTTTCTTCTTCCACGATGGAAGCCAAGGTCGAAACCTGTGCCTGAGTCAGGCCGATTTTGGATGCTTCCTTCAAACGGGTTTCATCCCAAAAATATTTCCAGGCTTGGACAAACTTGCCACGAAGCTTTTCAGGACTGATGTTCCACCAAACCTCGTAGGTATCAGGAATGAACACACACATATAATCGTTTTCGGTCAGTTGTAGGGAATCACGCCAAGCGGTCTCGCGGAAACAGGTGAGCAAGGTCAAGGAATCGGTGCTCAGCTGTGTGGACAGTCGGCCGGCAAGCTCTTCGACGGTCCGCATATTGTTGAAGGTGAGATGAACAGGGGTCTGAAGACCCGAACGTAACACCCGAACAATACGGAAAGGAGAAACACCAGGTTTTAGTGCGTATTGTCCCGGTTTAATATGATCTTTGTAACCAACCAAGTTCAACAGGAATTCCAACTGCTTGGTCGAACGTGCATTTCCGACTTTACGAAGCTGCTCCATCACCTTCTCCTGAGTATCACCCGGATAGACGTTCAGATAGGCCGTTTTTTGAAGGTCACAGGGCGATTTGAGCAGCATGACATAAAGCCAACCCACGATGAGTAGGCCGATTGCGAGAATTGTCCAAAATACTGGACCTTTGGTTTTGAGTTTCATGAAGGTATTGTTTTACGACTCCAAAAGTAGCGGTTTTTTTCCAAATAAATCGTGTGGGAATGTTTGGTGGGTAAAAAGACTTTTCTATCTTTGCACCGCAAAACGCGAATTAGCTGCGCTCCGGAAGGATGGGTGAGTGGCTGAAACCACCAGTTTGCTAAACTGACGTACTCGTAAGGGTACCGGGGGTTCGAATCCCCCTTCTTCCGCGGTTTGAAAACAAAGGATATCTTCCACCGAAGATGTCCTTTGTTCGTTAAAAATGGAAATCTAAACAAAATTTTTCAATAAAAGTGATAGATGCTTTCATAATCGGATTAGTATAGATGGGGCTTAATTCCCTATCCATATCCACTATATTTAAAAATAAATTCTGCTCATTCTCCAGAATTAAATAATTTGGATGGTTTGATTGTAAGGAACCTCTGTTCGTCAGCTGACGGAGGGAGCATTCGCTGTCCGTCGGTTGACGGACAAAGTGAATGCGGGAGCAAAACCTCCAAATTGCACGTCAGCCAGCCTGTGCCCATAGCGTGTGTTAGGCGGTCGGTGTTTGTTTTTTAAATATATTTTATTATTCCTCGAATGCAAATTAATCTACCAAAAGCGAGATAATGTATACTCTCTAACATTGCGAATCATTTCATATATAGAGTTATGTTCAGCCAATTTTAATGCTTATATAAACCGCTTATTGAACCAATTTTATCTTGTCTACTATAGAGTTACCATAAAAAAACAAATAGTTTGAATCTGACAGAAACTTATTGGGAGTAAATTTGATGTCAACTGTTTTTATCAGTTTAAAATCAGTCATTGAAAAACAATAAAGTTTATTTTCATAATTTGCACAAGCATATATTACATTTTTTGTCGAATATAAGGTCGAAAATTCCTTATACCCATTATTTGAAATTGATAATGTATTTTCTTGCCAATTATCCGTATTTATAATCTTTCTTGAGCCATAATCACCCCAATAAACTAAGTTTGAATTTTCAATATAAATCGGATTAGATGAATAGTTGAAACTTTTAGGATTCTCTGCCGTGATATTACCTGTATCGTCCAATGTATATAATACAATTTTATTATAATACGAACCTAACAATTTATTGTTGACATTCATATAATATAATTTATCTATATAATTGCTACCTTGATAGGACGTAGTTTTGAGGTTTTTTCTATCAATTATTGTTATAGAGTATCCACTATTTGAATAGATAGTTCCGTTTTTATTTGTTGAAAACATTGAATAACTATTCCAGAAATACACACTTCCAATTTGAGTTAAAGTCAAAGCATCGAATATATAAATATTGTCATTCCAGCTATCAAAAAAGTAAAACTCATACTTACCGTTATATTTGCCAAAAAAGACGGCAGAGCCTGACGAATGAATATTGATTTTTACTTTGTTTATTAATTGATTTGTGGTGTAATCGAACAAATACATATATGAATCCGACCAGTTTTCTGCATATACTAATATCTTTTTCTCTTCTGGTAACACATAGGCATTTGTGATATTTTGACTTATCATTATAGGCTTCTTAACATGTATGCAAACATTAGAACTCGAGATTATCTCGTCTCCAAAAGCCATTACCTTGTAATAAATTGAATCTACATAAGGAAAATTTGAGTCAGTATAAGTAGTAATATTCTTATTGAATGCATCCGAACCCAGACTGTCAACATTATTTATGGTGCTGTAATGTTGACCATCACTGGCACGCATTATTCTGTAATATTTAAAGCCCGAAACGCTTGTAGGTATCCATTTTAATGTAATTTCATTTCCATCTTGAATTGTGGTTAAAGACTGAACAGTTTGAATTTCTTCTTTACAACCAACAATCATGAAGACTGAAAATAATATAGAAAACAATTGAGTTTTATTCATAATCTGTAGGATAAACTTGGAGTTGAATTTAAGTTGATAGATCGTTAATTTAAATCTTTATATTTTCTTTTAAAGGATTTAAAACCATACGCCAAGTCGAATGGCACTGTTGTAATAAAATCCTAAATTGGTAGTAGAATATGAGGGTATGGTTGTTTTATCGACATTTGTCGAAATATCTAAAATAACTTGTTTATATTTTATCGATTCATAACCTAAACCAACTTCGAAACCGAAATACATGTTTTTGATAAAATAGAAATCTGAACCAACCAGTAAATTCCCTCCAATGGACGAAAAAGCTCTTTCGCCCGTATAGCTTGTAAAGGAGTATGCATAATTTCCATTTGAATTACTATAAGACCCACTTGTAATGCTCCTTAAACCTCCATCTATCTTTGTTTCCACAAAATCATAACCAATTACCGGCTGTCCACTACTATAATCATAAAACTGACTGTATTCTTTGTAATCAGCACTTGTTGACTTGTTTTTATATTGCAATTCAAATCCAACATAAGGAGAGATTTTAGAATTTTGTAGAAATCTAAATTCTATACCAGGTTTAATTCCGAATAAAAAAGAATTTTCATTTCCAGTACTTTTATATTTTTCGGCTGGATCATAATCATCATTGGTGAGTGTAGTACCTTTGTTGGTCATCTGTAAACCTAAACGTAATACGGTTTTGTTGTCTAACCAGTATTTAGTTTGAAGATTCTCAAAACTTATTACACCAGTTGGACTAAACGGATTAAAGTTAAGTTCGAGCATAATTGTTTTCTTTTCAGGAAACTGTGCTCTTTTACAATGTAATTTTGAGATACTGTCGTTCTGAGAAAACATTATTGACGGTGTAATAAGCACCATAAATACAACTAATTGTTTTAATTTCATAAGATGTAAAATTTTAATGGTTGATGCGGGTTGTTTATTTAAATTTTGTTTAAAAGTTTCCTATTCAAAAGGCTTAAAACTTTATTTTAATCATTTCTGATACATTTAAAACTACCTTTCTAAAGAAATGTAACTTATCTCGAAAAAAGTACTCATTTCTCTCTTAAAGTAATATATTTTGATTTATTCTGACTTAAAACTTTTGATAATTTATTTGAATTGATAAGTCAATATCCTCTTATAGTTCAATTTCTCCTCTCACAAAGTGAATGCGGGAGCAAAACTGCCGGAATGCACGTCAGCCAACCTGTGCCCATAGGTGATGTTAGTGGCAGGGCTATTTTAATATTAAACAGCAAATATATTCATCCTTTTTTTGATTCGAGTTCTTTATAAAATCAAAGGTCATTAATTGCTGTTTTTCTTATGCTTATACCATTAATCTTGTCACAATATTTTAACATCACAATACAACTTAATCTATTAATAGGCTCGATTGATAAATGAATTGTACCTTTCACTGTTTCATAAGTGGTGTAATATTTACATTTATCAAAATTAGCTTGAAGCATCTTGGCGTTATCATCTGCTGGTTGTGGAGATATTTGAAATTCTTCAACAATATCTGAAGGTTTGCCATATTTTTCTGTTAGCAATTCTTTCAATGATAGGTAATTGGAGTAGAGTGATGACCATGTATTACAAGCTGGAAAAGCCACTGTTATTATACCAACTAGATCTTTTTGTTTCTGTGTTGCTACTCCAACAATACAACTTTTAAATGATGCAAAATCACCTTTTAACTTTGCCGCTCCATCCTCCGTTTCAATGATGGAAAAGCCATTCTTTTCCATCATTGAAACGTACTCTTTGAGCGTTCCATCAATAGGGACACCTTTAAAAAGAAGATGTGCAGATTTTTGGGGACTTACTTGGGCTTGAGAAATTATTGTACTAAATACAATAATTGCAGTGATTAATACTTTTTTCATATCGTTAAAATTTTAAATTGTACACTTCGAAATATTCTCTCTGATAATTCTTTTTAAGGGGCTTCTTGATAATCAATAAATGATGGCTTGTAAGTTAAACCCGTCGCCCTAACAGTTCAGTAATCAATGGTTTTCAATATTTTACCACTGATAAGATTTACAGTTTATTCTATGATGAATATACCGATGAACCAATATGACCGACTCCAGCCTTGCCACTAACGGTTGGCGGTATGAAACGTTAAGGAAACCGTGGTGACGAAACTATCCGCCGTTACTGAACTTGCCAGCGAGTGATGCGCTTGGCATACCACTTAAACCCCAATGTTTTATGACCGCATGTTATGGGCAGTTTTTATTTTAAATATTCTTTAATATCTTTCAATTCAAATGAAACAGAATAACCATCATTGCATAAACAGGCACTTCCTAATCCCAATGATACATTAAATTCAATTTTATTGTCCTCATTAAAAGTTATCCCCATTTGATTTATTTCGAATCTAGTAAACTCTACACCACCTAAACAATCTCTATTTAATGTATCTTTTACGCTATCATCAAATTCACTCTTAATTTTTTCATTAATCAAGTTTTCCAATCGACTCACTTTGTCATTAAACAAATCTGAGTTATTAATTTTTGTCGATTTTCCTTTGTCAATTAAAAACAATTCATAGTCATAGCTATAAACTCCCCTATAATCAGGTTGTCCCGTAGAAACAAATGTATATTTACGCCAAGTGCAGGTTTTAATTATTATTGGGTCTTCTTTACTTTCAGGATTCTTTTTCTCTTTTGTAACGCATTTTAGCTCACTACTGAAAGACAAATCCTTGTTATCTATTGTCAATCCACTCTTTTGGCCTATGATATTATTATTTGAATTAAAAGCAACACACGGAAAAAAAAATAGAAAAAGAATAAGTTTAGTTACGTGTCTCATATTGGTTTGTTTTAAGCGTTAAATATCATTGTAGGACAAATTGTAAATTGCCCATAACGTGCAGCTAGGGCGCGGGAAACCAATGTATTTCATTGGTTTACTGTGGCTTAGGTGGTGTTATGGCCAGTGGTTTTTTCTTTCTTTTCTTTGATTTTCGACATCTTACGAACCCATCCAACAGGATTGAAATGTAATCGACCAGTAAATCCTACGCTTAATCCAGAGAAGTTAGTCGAAGGCAAATTGTTGAGAACTTCACCTCTGCTATTATGCCACGAATCTGAACCAATCTGAACACAATACGAAATCTGCATACCCAAATAAAGATCCAAAAAACTAATTCTCAGTTTCCTATCAATCAAAAATCCTGGTCTGAATTGAAACAAATCAGTCATTTGGCAAATCTCTTCCAAATTGTTGCCGGTAAGCGGTGAAATCACGTTTTGCGAAACAGAGATAAGTTGATAATCGGATGTTTGAATACCAACGAAAGGAGCAATTGTCCATTTATCATTCTTAATCAGATCATACAACAATTCCATACGTGTCCCAAATGAACTGATGCTTGATTTTTCGTTCGGTTCATTGTTTGCCTCTCCTTGAAAAAGAAGGAGATTAAAAATCCATGGTGTGTTATCTCTTAGGCTTAATCCAAATACTGTATTTAACTGTGAATTTGGAGTAACAAAATATCCCTTATCCAGCAAGTAATTATTCAAATCGCCAACATTAAGATTATCAATATCAACCGAGAAGTTCGTTGATAAAATTAACTTCTTTGAATCAGCAGAATCCTGCGCTAAAACTCTAATTGATAAAAGCAGTAAAATTGTCAGAAAATGTCCTTTCATGAAATCAGCCATCTTATTTTTGTTTAATATCTGCAATACTCAAAAAAATCTTTCTTTGTTGAACAACTGCAATGACCAACAACAATTCTTAGTTGAATGTCTGCAATGTCCTTAATATACGGGCTCTACCATTGGCCATAACGGGTAGCTAGGGCGCGGGCGGAACGAAGGCGTATTTCGCCTGAGTGGCAGCCTGTGGCTTAGCTGGTGTTAGTGGCCGTTTTTTTTAATTCTATCTATTCGTAATCCATTTTGGATTATCACAATCCCCAATTTTATTGTCTATCGCCAAAAGATCATAAAAATTGAGAATCTAAGATTATGAATGCCACTTGAACCGATTTAGGTTGTCATATTTCATCGCTTTTTCAATTTTGGAGCATCAAATCTTATGGACATTTGATATTCATATGCAACGGGCTCATTCATATATGCTTTACTAAATCTAAATAAATGCACTATCCTATCAGCTTCTTTTATAAAACAGTCTCCCAATTCTGTTAATAATTGATAGCAAAATAAATTTCCATCTTTGTCAATCAGACAACGAATTACCACTTTACCGGAAATCTGATATTGAACTGCTTCTTTTGGATATCTTAAAACTATACTATCACAATTCACTATATCAGGAAATCTAGTCCAGACCCAGGTCATAAGGACATGAGGTGAATTACAATCTAATATTTGGAAACAACTATCGCAATTCACTTCTTGATTTGGGTCAATCTTGATTTCTCTTATATTGAAATCGTAAAGATCACCCCATTTCATTGCTTGAACACTTAAGATGTTACTTGTAAAAAATATTAAAATCAAGCAAAAGGCTACTCTTCTCATTACGTTCGCATTATACTCCTTAACAATTAGATTTTTTAAATATATCAGGGGTCAAAATTCTGACTAACGGTAAAACTTATTCATAATGACTAAAACTCCAGATTTTATACTTCTTTCATATTGTTCGCACAACTTCTGAGGCTGTTTCTTTCTCTTTGCTAAACATCTGCTACTTCCTTAATATGTGCGTTCCAAAATGGCCACTAACGGGTAGCTAGGGCGCGGGCGGAACGAA
>Ga0209125_1000414_pt1 | contig 57046 bp, 62 predicted proteins | sample BarGraIncub1131A_FD_184503 | JGI IMG/M metagenome (GOLD analysis project Ga0209125, IMG submission 184503) | Arctic peat soil microbial communities from Barrow, Alaska - Barrow Graham LP Incubations 11-31A (SPAdes) (version 2) | ecosystem: Environmental > Terrestrial > Soil > Wetlands > Peat... | reverse complement strand
ATACTTTTGGTTTGAATGGGATTATATGGTCAATGACGATAACAGAAGTATTAACTTGCACCATAGGATTATGGTTATGGATTAGCTTTCAACGTGATAGTTCTATGGGAGAGCCTGAGCATAATAAAAATAAAGGAGATATGGTATATGAATAATTCACTATCAGAAAAATTATTACAACAAATATATAATTTCACTAATGTTACTCACAGGCAACACCACCAGGGAGATTCTAATGCACGTGAACTCAATATTGGTCGTGGCCAAGGACATCTATTGGGTATTTTACTTGCGCAGGATGGTATAACACAAAAGGAATTGAGCGCACAAATGCAAATTAGGCCAGCTTCTCTTGGCGAATTAGTTGATAAACTAGAACTTAGTGGTTATGTACAGCGCCGAGTAAATGAAAATGACAAACGAGTTTCAAATGTATTTTTGAAGGAAGAAGGCCGCAAATTAGTAAACGAAGTGGTAAAATCAAGGAATTCACAGGTGGATAAACTATTTTCAGGTTTATCGGAAGAGGAAAAAATTCAACTTTCGGCTATTATGGAGAAGTTACTTTCTTCAATAAAAGAAGATTCAATTGATAATACTGATGATTCTAAGGAACAAGAGATAGGTCGTCACTTCCATCACCATGACCACTTTGAAAACAACAAAGATATTTAGAATAATAGAGGTCGAGGTTCTGTGTAAATTACTTGGATTGTATAAATGGCATATTCCCAACTCCATTCTTCTTTTTTATGATTATAAAGGGACACATTATTAACAATGTGTCCCTCTTGATGGGTTACTAATTTCTAATTATGAAATTTACATCTCCAAACCTGGTACGCAGATAGTCATAAATTAAATTTTCAGCACTGTCGAGCCCCAGAACTCCAACATCTATTGATAAATGATATAATATTATTTATCAATAGGATTTAACAATAATTTGTAAAACATAGAATTATTTGTATATATAGTCTCTAGTCCATGGTAAATAATTATTTACATTTTTAGTGAATAGAATTTGGTAGATGGTAATACTTCCACAATTAAATGATGCCGCACAAGAATTTAAATATAATCTCCACATTCTTATAAAATTTTCATCTTTCGTTTTACTTATTTCAGGTAGTGCATTTTCAAAATTTACTGCCCAGTGTTCTAAAGTTTTTCCATAATGCATTCTGAGACTTTCTAAATCAATCACATCAAATTTTTTATCTGTAATATTAGTTATTAATTCTTTAAGTATAGGCAGATATCCTCCGGGGAAAATATACTTATCTATCCAAGTATCTGTTCCGCTTTCATCTATACCTGCTATGCAATGAAGTAAAGATACACCTTTTGTAGTGAGTAACTTATCTACTTCAGCGAAATAATCTTTAATATTATCTTTTCCTACATGTTCTAGCATTCCTACGCTAACGACCCTATCAAATCTTCTATTTTTTAGTTCTCTATAATCTAAAAGCTGAACTTCAACAAGATCACTTAGCCCCTCAATGTTTATTCTTTCATTAACCTTTTCAAACTGTTCAGAACTTAAAGTTATTCCCAGAGCTTTTACTTTATATTCTTTTGCGGCAGCAATAATTAACTCACCCCAACCACAACCGATATCAAGTAATGTATCACCTTCACTTAAACATAACTTTTTTAATATATGTTCTACTTTATTTTTTTGAGCTGTACTCAGAGAATCATCAGGTGATTTAAAATATCCGCAAGAATAAGTCATTGTATCATCTAGCCACAGTCTGTAAAAATCATTTCCTATATCGTAATGATGTTGGATATTATCCTTGTTGTTTTTAGCACTATGAACCATTTTTTTAATTAAACCTGCATATTTGCTACTATTATTTAAAAAACTTTCCTTGTTATTATATAATGATTCTATAACGTCTTGTATATTCCCTTGTATCTCTAATTTTTTAGTCATGTAAGCTTCTCCAAAAGTTACAGACGGATCATTAATAATATCTGCCTTAGCAATAGGTTCATTTAAAATTATTTTAAATTTACTTTCGCCATCACCGTATTTCTTTATTTCTCCATTCCAAAATTTAACATCAAAAGGATGAGAGAATAGATTTTTGAATAATGTATTATAAAAAAATTTATCTATAATCATAAATTTTTCCTCCTTTATATTTTCATTATTTATAGTCATATCCAAACTTTATTCTTAAATAATATAGAACATGTCTCCATTTTCAGTGATTTCTTTTCTTAAGAATAATAATCCTTTAAACATATAAAACATTACCTTTTAAAACTCATGAACCCAGTTAGTAAGGCAAGCATACCTGCCGAAAAAATAACTATACCATTTATCTATTTGATATTTTTATTTAACATTAATTTTAGCTGTTACTGACATCCCTGGTATTAAATGCCCATTTGTAGAAACAAAATCAATTTTTACAGGGACACGTTGACTTACCTTTGTATAGTTTCCTGAATTGTTATCTGTACTAAATAAACTGAAGGTTGAAGCCGTGGCAAGTCCTATTTGTTTTACTTTACCTGTAAATGTAGTTCCAGAATAAGAATCTACACTTAAGTTCACACTTTGTCCTAACTTAACCCTTTCAAGATCGCCTTCTAATACGTAAGCTGTAACTTGAAGCTTAGAAAAGTCTACAAGAGAAAACGCTGCCGAACCTGCAGCAATTGTATCACCAACATGTACATTAACTTGTACTACGGTGCTATCCAAAGGAGCCTTAACTACGGTACTACCTACACCTAATTTTGCTAAATCATAGCTAGTTTGTAACGCTTTTACTTGATCTTCTGCAATGGCTATATCTTTGTTAGAAGCGCCTGCTTTTGTAAGACTCAACTTACTGTTTGACGCGTTAATATTAGCTTGTGCAGCACTAATTTGTGAATCAGCTGCATTAATTTGTCCATTAAGCTCAGATATTTGGTCTTCTAGTTGCTGCTTCGCTGAAAACAATTGTTCAATTGATTGTGCTTTAACTGTATATTGACCATCTGAAATAGCATTTACTTTACGTGCTGTATCTAATTGACTTAGCACATAATTTGCATCGTATTTTCCTGTTGATGGGTTTTTAAAGCTAGACATTTTTGATAATAAAGTATTATATTGGGACTTAAGACTATTTAAAGTATTTTTTAAGTTTGTCTTTGTTGTTTGCATACCACTTAAACCTGCTGTAGCTTCATCAACTAATGCTTGTGCTCCTGAAACTTCTTGACTTCTTGCACCGCCTTCAACTTTATCAAGTTGTGCTTTTACAACATCTAAAGCCGCCTTTGCTTGATTTACTTGTGCCTGTGCTTGATCAGTTTCAAGGGTAAATAACACATCACCTTTTTTTACAACGCTGCCTTCTGTAACTTTAATATCTGCGACTTTACCTGGAATTTTTGAACTAGCGCTAATTATATTGCTGCTAACCTTTGCATCATCTGTAGTTACATAATTTACGCTTTGTAAATACAAATTAATACCAACTACTGCAAATACTATTAAGAGTACTGTTATTATTATTAAAAAAACTTTTTTATTTGATTTTTTATTATTCATATTATTTTCCCCCATTTTCATTTTCCTTATAATTCGTTTGTTTCTTGAACTTTATTTTTTATATTTGATCTATTTATAAAAAAGGCAAGTGGTACGCCAGCTAAACAAATAAATGTTGAAACTAAAAGTGCATCATTAATACCTTCAACCGCAGCTTTCTTGACAAGCTGCGAATAAATTTGCATAAGAAATCCACTTTTTGCTGCTAAACTAGACAGGGCGTTTTGTGCTGCAACTACTGCTGGCGAAGTTAAACTTATTGATTCGCTAAGTCTTGCTGTATGAAAAACTTGTCTGTGTTGAAGTACTGTAGTTAAAATAGCAATTCCTATAGATCCACTCAACTGACGAACAGTATTGCTAAGGGCTGTAGCTTTACTAGATTGGTTCTTTGGAATTGAATTCATTCCAGCAGCTTGAGCCGGCATCATTGACATACCCATACCTAATCCTCTAACCATCATTATCATGATTATTACTGTATATGATGTATCTAATGTAAGCTTACTTAGCAAATATGATGCACCTGCCAATATAGATATTCCGATGGCTGTCAGCCATTTAGCTCCAAATTTATCGAATAAACTTCCACTAATCGGCATCATGATGCCCGTCACTATAGCCATTGGTAGTGATAACATTCCGGCTTGCATTGGGGAATAACCTCTAATATTTTGCATATATATTGGAAGTAAAAAAAGTGCTCCATACATACCAATTGTTGTAATTGCAGAGATTACTAAACTTAAAGAAAAGGCGGTATTTTTTAAAACTCTTAGATCCAAAAGTGGATCCTCCACTGCTAGTTCTATAAAAACAAAACTTAACAAAGAAATAGAAGCTATAAAAAATAAAACAATTTCATAAATAGAACTCCAACCCTTTGAATTTCCTTCACTCAATGCTAACAAAAAGGTAAATAAGCCGACAGCACTTGTTAAAGCTCCAAGAAAATCAAATTTTTTATCTTTAACAATTTTAGTTTCTTTAAGTAATAAAATAGCTAACGTGGTCCCAATTATCCCTATGGGTATGTTTATATTAAATATTAATCTCCAGTCCAAGTTTTGAACTATATAACCACTTAAGGGTGGCCCAATTGCTGGAGCGGCCATAGCTGCAACACCCCATACGCCAAGAGCAACACCTCTTTTTTCTAAAGGTACAATCATATATATCATTGCCATTCCTACTGGCATTATCATTCCTCCGCCAATTCCCTGAAGTACTCTAGCTGCTATCATCGTTTCGGTACTCCCAGCAAATCCACATAGTGTAGAACCTACTGTAAATGTAATCAATGCTATAACATATATTTTCTTTAATCCAAACCGATCTCCTAAGTATCCAGTTAGAGGAATAACTATACTCATAACAAGCATATAACCTGTTACTACCCATTGGATTTTATCTGTGGAAGCTCCAAATACCGTCATCATTTTAGGTACTGCAACGTTAACTATACTAGAATCTAGTACAGACATAAATGTTCCAACAATAACAACAGCTAGTGCCACCCACATATATCTTTCTTCATGCTTTTCCATCTCACATATCCTTTCGTGATTTTATTTAACTAACTGTTTAGTTAATGAGGATTTAAAAAAATTTGTTAAATTTCTTTTTTTGTTGACTTACAATATTCCTGACGATACTTAATAAATATCTTCATAAAGCTTTGTTTTGCACTATCTCTATCCAATTCGAAAAATTTACCCCATTTTTCTCCAACTGCTAAAAATGCAATCCACGGTATTGTAATAAAGAAAAATCTTTTAATCAATTGTTCAGTTAATTCGTCTTTACTGAGATTATTGTTTTTTGAAATTTCTCTTCTAGCTTCGAATATGGGCATTATAATATCCAATACGGATGCATCATTTGCAGTAGACTTCATAGAATCAATTATAATAATTTTTATAAGAGCTTTTTTATCAGTTACAAATTTTTCTATTTTATCGAAAAAAATTTCACCATCTACATTTTCACTCCAATAAATTTCATCTTTTAACTCTAATTTGAATATATCGCACTCCCTGAAAAAATTTTTTACTATTTCAGCAAATAAATTTTCTTTACTTTTAAAATAATAGTAAATCATTGCTTTATTTATTTTTGCCCTTGCAGCAATTTCATCTACCCTAGCCCCTTCAAATCCTTTTTCTGAAAAAATCTCCGTAGCTACTTCAAAAATCTTTTGCTGTGTTATTTGCACCTTATCTTTGTCCACTAAACGACTCACCACCTTTATAGACTAACTGGTTAGTTAATAATAACTTTTTGTTATAAAATAGTCAATATATTCTATAAAAAATTTATAATTTCCAAAATAAATCAAAAGAGAGAACCATAATTTACATTTAAGTAACTTGAAAAGGGTAGATGTGTCTAGCGATTACGCTAGACTAGTGTTATTTACTTTAGTGCCTGATCAATTCCATCTGCCAATCCCTTTGCTATCTTAGCCTGATAAGAATAAGTTACAAGAAGTTTGTCCTCAGTAAAATTAGATTGGAAACCCATTTCTATTAGCATTACAGGAACCTTAGACCAATTAAACCCTGTCATATCACTCCTTTCTACAACGCCTCTACTATTCATTCCAACATCCTTAGTTAAATCATTAAAAACTATTTGTCCATATTTTTTACTTGTTTTATATATTGGATCCGTATATTTAGTATCTGTAGGTACGAGCATTGTTGCTCCTTTAGCGGATGTATTATCATTTGAATCCGCATGAATTCTAATAACCAAATTTGCCTTAGCTTTATTTCCAACCTCAGCTCTTGCAATACTTCCAAGTACTTGTTTATTCTGCGTTTTGGTCATTATTACAGTATATCCTTTACCTAGTAACAAACTCCTTAGTTTAATTGCTACTGCCATATTAACCACATACTCTGGAGTTTTTGTATTAATACCATGACCTCCACCTGGTTCCTTTATCTTCATTATTTTTGAACCTGGTGCCTCTGGCTCTGTTTCTAGGTCAACAATACTGGAATGTCCTGGATCTATAACAACAATCTTTTGAGAATTGTCATTTAAACTTTTATTAGTTTCTTTACTTTTAACCTGTGATCTTTTTTCGTTCAGTGTTGTTGCAGCTTCTTCTTCTTTAGACTTTGCAATTGCCTCATCCTTTACTTTTGTCTTCGCTACCTCCTTTGATTTAGCTACTTTTTCATTGAGTGCTCTAGCTTGTACAGAGTTTTCATGCTTTTTCTCTACATATATCCCGCCATAAAATGCTCCACCTATAGCCAACAGACACATGAATGCCAATAAAAAATGTTTCATCTGAATCCTCCTAAATTTTTCTATTAAATAAATTACTTTGATTTACTATTATACCATTATTTATAAGAATACATAACCCTTTATAAAAGTATTGTATCGGGAAGTAATGAACATAAGTAAAATAGTCACACTAGGTTAGATTTTTCTGAAATCTTATTAAATGACTACTATTTTTAGATGTCATTTAATTCTTAATTTATATGGAATATTTTACTTTACGTTGAATAATATTGTTTATAGTATCTTTTTTTTAGGGAGGAAGGTTTAAATATGGGTATCAAATTTAAAATCAAAGTAATATTAAATATATTAGCCGTATCAATATTGGTTTTATTTGCTGCTGCTATATTTGCTCCTACTACATCTGCACGAAATTCGGATAACAAAGGTGTAAACAAAAATAATATAGTTAAACTTTCGCCCTTTTCTTTAAGTGATAATAGTGTAATTTATAACACCAAAGTAAATGTAAGTATGCCTGATGTTTTAAAAGAAGAGATTCTTAACAGAGCAAAAGCAATGACCGAAGTTAAATGGTCTCCCAAGTATAATTTAATTGAAAAGAAGTGTTCTTATATTTTCATTAAAGGAAAAACATATCAGGGAGTACCATATAGTATGGATTCATATCAAGTGTCATCTCCGAAAGACTTTCTAGCTAAGATTAATATGAGTAAAGTTTTATATGGCAATGACTGTTCTGATTTAGTTAGTGTAGCCTGGGGTATAAGCAGACAAACTACTCTTTCTTTTTATAATGATATAAAAAACGGTAGTAAAATAGGGAATAAATACGTACGCCAAATATCCTGGGATGATTTGAGTCCTGCAGATGCCTTGCTTATAGACAATGGTAAAGGTAAAGGACATATTATGTTATATATAAATTCTGATAAAAAAAACAGTGACAATTTAAACGTATATGAACAAGATATATCAACAATTATACCCTTCGAACCAATTCCAGTAGCAAGAAAAGATATAAGATCTAAACGTAAATTAATGAAAGAAGGGTACATACCTATAAGGTTAATCGAAAACTAGCCACATACTGTGTTGTGTATACTGTACCAAATACTTATAAAAGTATCCATTTCTTATATAGTTGGGAAAGGGATAGTTTAAGGAATTGTTTAAGAAATAAGGAGGCAAAAGATGATTTGTTCATGCGATTATTGTGGTGTTGAAAAACATATTAATGATTTGGTTGAAATGAGAAAAATTGATAAGACAAAAATTGTAAGGTTATGCCCAAAATGTTGGATTAAGTATAAATCTGAGCATAAGGATTAATTAGCACTAAACATAGGAGCAATTATTGAATTTAATTTTTCAGAAGAATATATGATAGAATAATCAACATCAGAATTAGCCAATGGTTTCTCAAAAATAATGTATAATGCATTACATAGAATTTATGAAATTGATGACTTGATTTGGATTTAATGATGACTCAACTTTTGCATAACAAATAACTTTAATAATCTTTTAAAAACTTTTATAAAATTTTTATAATTGCTTTAAAGAAATTTTAAACCCTATCTTTATAATGATCTTATGTTCAATAAATAAGGAGGTCATTATAGATGAGTAAAATTAAATTATTATACGATGTTTTTAAAACTATGAAAGACAAGGAGGGATTTAATGGTGAAGTTAAAATAGATGCAACAGAAAACGAGAAAAAAGTTTTTTCTTTATCAAATAAGTTTTCTTCTAATAAGGAGACCGGAACTACAAAAACAAAAATTTCAACTGAGGTAGATTATCAGGATAATAAATTAAAACATGAAAGTACAACAGAATTTAATTTATTGGATCATCTTCATAAGCGTGGTGGACATGGAATGATGATGCATGGTAGACACCCAGAGTGTTCTAATGGTGGAAGTCTAAAAAATAAGTTATCCCATGTTACTTTTATGCTAGGAGTTTTAAATAAAATCAAAGTAGAAGAAAACGGTGAAAAAACACTATTATCCCTAGATTTAAAAGAGATACTAGCTGAATTAAAAGAAATGCGCCCAGAATTTCAAGGTAGTGATTGTGAAGAAATGAAAATTGATATGAGTAAGCATCATAAACACCATGCTTTTATTAAAGAGCTTATGGAAATGGAAGCAACTGATGCAAATTTAAATGTATGGATTAATAAATCTAATGAGCTAGAAAAAGTTGAAATTTTAGCCAATGGAAATAAAAATGTTAAACTAGATAATCAGTGTTTAGCAAGCTTTAAATTATTATTAAATTTAACTTGGTAACAAAGTATGGGTGTAAAATTTACACCCATACTTTATTTTAAAATACTAAAAGACCTCCAAGATGATAAATACAAATTTCAGATTAATAAACCGTGTTATAATGGTACTAAAATAATTAGATAAGGAGAAAGGCATGAACGATGGTAGAAGCAGAATAAAAAGTTTCCATGATCATCATCAACATTCTCATGATAAATTTCATAGAGAATTTAGAGCTGTCCATAGATACATAAGATTCTTTCGTCCTGTATCTATAATATTAAATATATTAATTATTTATTTGCTTTTTCAATGGATTGGTGGAAAAACCATCGGTATATTTTTTATATCAATTTTTATGATTAAAGATATAGTTCAAATATATATGTTATCTAAAATTGAAAAGAAAATACTTAAACCTATTGAAAAATTAAAAGTAGGAGTAGCTCAAATTTCAAGTGGAAATTATGAAGTCAGAATTGAAAATAATATTCCCAGTGAAATTGGTTCGCTTATAGCCGATTTTAACAACATGGCTCAAAAACTTGAAGATAGTGAAAGAAATAAAACTCAGTATGAAGAAAACAGAAAAGATTTAATAGTTAATATATCCCATGACTTGAAAACACCTATTACTTCAATTACTGGATATGTGGAAGCTATACTTGAAGGCGTTGTGGATTCCCCAGACAAAACCAAGAAATATTTACAGATAATTCATAGTAATATATCATATATAAATAATTTGATCGATGATTTATTTTTATTTTCAAAGCTTGATATGCAAAAAATAGACTTTAATTTTGAAGAAGTCCAGATTAACTCTTACCTTAGTGATGTTATGGAAGAATTTAAATTTGACTTAGTGGAAAAAGAAGTTACATTTGATTATATTGATAATCTTCCAAATACAACTAAAGTTAATATGGATGGAAAAAGAATTTATCAGGTTATTAGAAATATAATTGATAATGCTGTAAGATATGGTCCTGAAGTGGGCTTAAATATTAAAGTGGTTGTTCTAAAGGAAGAAGGGTTTGCAGTAATAAATATAAAGGACAACGGCCCAGGAATCGAAGAAGAAAAGCTTAAAAATATATTTGATAGATTCTATAGAATTGATAATGAAAGGACAAAAGATTTGGCAAGTACAGGTTTAGGGCTTGCTATTGCAAAAGAACTTGTGGAGTCACACGGAGGGGTAATTTCTGTTTCCAGTGTTATAAATGAAGGAAGTTGTTTCACAATTATGCTTCCTATTATAAATGAGGAGAATATATAATGAAGCAAATATTAATTATAGAAGATGATATAAATATTGCAGAAATGGAAAAGGATTATTTGCAATTAAACGGTTATAAGGTTGAAATCGCTCAAGATGGGGAGGTTGGCTTTAAAAAGGCACTACTTGGGATATATGATCTAATAATAGTAGACTTGATGCTTCCTAAAAAAGATGGTTTTGAGATTGTACGAGAAATAAGAGATAAGTTTGAAGTACCCATCATAATAGTTTCAGCTAAAAATGAGGACATAGATAAAATAAGAGGGCTTGGTTTTGGTGCAGATGATTATATAACTAAGCCTTTTAGTCCATCAGAACTCACAGCAAGGATAAAATCGCACATCATAAGGTATGAGCGTTTAGCAGGGAAGAAAACACTAGTTGATACTATAAATCTTAAAGGTCTAGAGATTAATAAGGATTCCCATAAAGTCTTTGTAAATGGAAAGCAAGTGCAACTTACAACCACAGAGTATGCAGTTCTCCTTTTCCTCGCATCTAACCCCAACTTTGTTTTCACAAAAGATCAACTTTTCAATTCAATTTGGGGAGAAGAAGATTTTGGTGATACTGCAACAGTAGCTGTTCATATACAAAAGATAAGAAAGAAAATAGAAAAGGATCCAGGTAATCCAGAATACATTGAAACCATTTGGGGAACTGGGTATAGATTTAACAATTAAATTTTTCATTGATACTATGAAAGTAACTTTCAAAAACTACTTTACTATTTATAAATGGAGGGGATTAATTATAAAAAAAATAAGAGCAATTTTATTTTACAAATCAAGTGAATACACAGAAAGCAAAAGAACTTAAGCCTACAAATTTAAAATTCGATGGATTGATTGTACTTATTTAACTTTTTAAAGTTGTATATCGATACAAGTGTGACAACAAGCAGAAGTGCAAGACTCCAAATACTTGCTTTAAGTAGAAGTAAAGTAAATGCTGTAATAAGCATCACAATTGCAGCTCTTAACTTGATATTGTCAAGCAAACGAAAACCCGCTAAAAGACCAATTATTGCATTGGAAAGAAAAAATACATTCGCACAGGTTACAAAACTGCCTATGTTCATAATTCCTGTGGCCATAATAGCTAATGAAAAAGAATGTATAACAGCAAGGGCAATAACAGCATTAATTGGACTTCCATTTTTATTTAACCGTGAAAGAAAAAATGGTAATCTTTTGTCTGCTGCCCGGGTTGCACTCATCCTGGAAACTGCACCAATTATCATAAGATATGTGGAAATACAAAGTCCCGATGCAATAATACCCATTATCGGCAGAGCAAGTGAACCAAATAAAGGAGTCATAATAGCTGTGATACTATCTGCCTCTCCATCTAAGCTTTGCATGGCAAGTGCAACAGTCATATAGAGAACAACAATAACAACAAGGCTGATGGTCATGGCTTTCATAAGGGTTTTCTGGGGATTATTTATATCCTCAATGTAGTTCCCAACAACTTCCCATCCAACTATTGACCAGAATAAGAGCAGAAGTGTGTATCCAAAGCTAGAGAATGAAAATGATGTTTGAGGCAAATGAATATGGGAGCTGAAAATCAATGTATAAATACTACCACAAAATAGTAGAACTGCGGTAAAGCCTGTCAGAATAAGGGTAAACCGGGAAAGAGTTTTGACACCACTAATAAGTACAGCAGCACAACCAACCACTATACAAAAGGCAATTATCTCGCTATTTACGCCGGATAAAAAGCTGAAATTCTTTAAAAAATTTGCAGCAGTAATTACGACAGCAGCTGGTCCAAAACAAACAGCAGTTGTAAGGAAATTTGCTGTGAGTTCACGCCAAAATGGCCCTAGAGTACTCCCAACAGCAATCGCAACACCCTCATTTCCAGGACTTTTGAGACTTAGAAAAATGAAGACATATGCGAACACAATACCAAGTGCCATTATGATCATCCATGCAAATACTGCAAAATCTCCAACTAGATTATTTGCTATAGGCGGTAATAATACGATACCTGATCCTAAAATTGGGCCGATGATAAGCCCACAAAGTGTAAAAAATCCGATATTCTTATTATTGGCTTTAGTCATATCACTCACCCCTTTTAGAACATTATACATTACTTTATGCTTTCCACCTACTCAATTCAAGAGGATGCAAAATAGGGACTTTTACAAATATTTAGTTGTAGTACTTACACCACATATTATTTTCAGATTTCAGTTCATGAAAGAAAGTGAGTAAACCCAGCAATGAAAGCCACGTATTGGCTTTAAGTAGGACTTTAGAAATTAAAAAAAATTTTCTTAATGGTGCAAAGGCAGCTACACCTACTGCAATAGGGTCTATACCGGTTAATTATTTTCCCTTTTATTTCCTCACTATTTATGACTATATGTGTTTTTTTAGGGAAAAATATACTTGTTTCTTACGTTTCAAAAGGTACTTGGGATAACGTTTGACAAGACTAGTGAATTAAGTCAAAATGATATTATGACAAAGAGTAGAATGAATCAATTGGAGTAATTGAGAATGATCATTCTTGACTGTCACCTGATCGAAAAATTGAAGAGGGGTGTTCCTTGATGACAAATATTAGAATGAATCCTAATGTTGATGAATATTTAAGTAAAACCAAAAAGTGGCAGGAAGAATTTGAGAAATTGAGAATGTTCATTCTTGACTGCCAGCTGACCGAAGAATTGAAGTGGGGTGTTCCTTGTTACACGTTTCAGAAAAGAAACATAGTTTTAATACATGGATTTAAAGAATACTGTGCGCTTCTGTTTTTCAAAGGTGCCTTGTTACATGATACCCATGGTATTCTAATCAAACAAACGGAGAATGTACAGGCGGGGCGCCAGATTCGGTTCACCAATGTTCGAGAAATAGTTGCAATGGAAACCATCTTGAAAGCTTATATTTATGAAGCCATTGAAGTTGAAAAATCCGGTTTGGAAGTGAATTTTAAAAAGAATACAGAATTCATAATTCCCGAAGAATTTCAAAATAAATTCAATGAAATCCCTGCCTTGAAAACTGCTTTTGAAGCATTGACGCCGGGACGGCAAAGAGCATACATTCTTTATTTTTCTCAGCCCAAACAATCTAAAACTCGAGAGTCAAGGGTTGAAAAATGTATGCAGCAAATTCTCAATGGAAAGGGATTAAATGATTAGTATATTCTACCACTTGATCTTATAACCTATTAAGTGGGTTTATATAGGTTATTATCTTTCTTTTTAACTATAATAATATGATACACATTAAAATTAAGCTTATTTTAGTAATGAATAGAATTGTAAAATATATACAAAGGTTTTTATATCCTTTTGTAGAAGTCTAGGTGGTAAGGGAGGTGCAAATATGACAAATCCAATAGAAGATATAGCTAAAGCAATAAATATATTAAAAGATCTTTCAACTACAGAGAGCTATAGAGTTAATGCAATAATAAAATTATTAATAGATAAAGAAAAAATAACAGTAGAAGAATTTAATAAAACACTAACTGATCAAAGCATTGAGTATCAGAAAGAACAAGGTGCAGACATTGATAGTATTAAAAAAATCATAGAAAGTGCAAAGATAAAATAATATCGCATTTTATAATATCGTATTTTATTGTAGAGATGAAAAAGTAATTTCTTGGAGGGTAAGTATGAAAGTTATAAAAAAAGATAAAAATCAATTTTATATTGGTGAAAACGTTGAAAATGCATTGGCCGAAATAACATTTACTCTAGGGGAGAGCTCAATTACTATTGAGCACACTAATGTTTCAAATACATTAAGCGGCCAAGGAGTAGGCTTGCAATTAGTGAAAAAAGTAGTAGAGTATGCTCGTCAAGAAAATAAAAAAATCATTCCCATTTGTCCTTATGCAAAAAAAGTAATGACGAAAAGTGATGAATATAAAGATGTTTTAATAATATTTAATGATGTTGATCCAGAAAAATGAAAAGAGACCGTAACCTAGTATCATTAGCTCTAATCACCAAATAACAAGCCTGTGAGAGTAACCTCTCACAGGCTTGTTATTTTTTATAAAATAATTTCTTATACATAAATAATGTGAAAGTTATCTGATTTTAAAATACTAGTGGTTATTTTAATACTACATTAATATAAATAAATGATTGCAATTTCAAATAAACCAGTATATTTTGAAAAAGTGGACTACTAAAAGAAATGTACAGAAAGAGTGACTCTATGGAATTTCTTCATATATGTATTTACTGTATATAATTATATTTTATACACTAAATACATATTGCATTACTAACGAATAAGTTATACAATTGTAATAGATTACATATTAATTGTAATACAAATGTAATGGATTACATATTATATTGATATGTAGTTTATATAAAAATGAATGGAGGCGTAATAATGAGCGACGTTAACATCAAAAATTTTAAGGTTCATGAAGACGATATAAAAAAATTTAGAGGGTTTGCAGAAGAAAATAACTTAAATCAGGGTGAAATGATTACAGCTTTAGTGAATGCATTCGATTTAATAAGAGTTAAAGGTCAAATATTTAGAACGGGGGAAGATAAAAACTTATTAGTGTATGAATTAAAGTATGAATTGAGCGATTATGATAATAGTTTTATTTAGTTACTAAATACGAAGATTTACAATTTAGGTATGCTACATTAGATTATAATTCGCAGTTTTTGAGTTACAGAATAAAGCTGTGCAAATAAAGAATGGTAAATTGTTAATATAGACAAAAGCATCAATACATTTTATGTATTGATGCTTTTGTCTGTATTAGCACTTCTGTTTACCAATCAGTAATTGAATTTATTGCATGATAATGATGCAGATGGTACAATTATCTAATGATAAAAGTTGTAACAAAAGAATCATCAAAAAAAACGCTGATCCATATAAATCTGTGATTAGCGCTGCTTCTTTTGAAATTATCTAGAAAAAATTAATATTTAATTGCTCAAAAGGGGATTTTTCATTTTTTATTAAGTTCTATGAGTGGGATTATTAAATTATCAACAATATGTTCTACATATTCCATTTTAATAGGTTTGCCAGTAATTAGGAGTTGATAAAATAATAATGCTGGGCCAACATCAGCGAGAAGTTTCAATTGACGTTTGTCTAACTTATTATTTAGAGTACACTCTATAGCGTCACTAAATATATCTGTTTGATTGGTTATACAATCCAAGTGGATCGCGTCAGATAATGATTTATCTCTGCTTATTGCTGTTGCAATTGACAGCATTACCTTTTGCCTAACCACGTCTTTTATTCCAAAATATATGCTAAGTAATTCACATAAATAATCTCTCAAATTGTCTCCGCAACGCTGCGTATCAATCTTCTGCTCACAAGGCATCATGAATGTTATGGCTTCTGCCATAAGATACGGTTTAGATTTCCATCTGCGGTATAAGGTAGCTTTCCCTGCATGTGCCCTGAGTGCAATAGCATCCATGGTTACGCAGTCATACCCTTGTTCAGCTACGAGTTCTAAGGCTGCTTTGAGAATAGCGAGATCACGAAGTTTATCTACAGGTCTTCCAAGTTTCGCTGGAATTTTCCCTTCAACATTTTCAATGAAATTGGATTTGTTTATTATATCCATCCTTTAGCCCCCATCCTGTGTTTTCTATAAATATAACACAGTGCAAATATTTTTTCAACATAACTGAACAAATTAGTTTTGAAACTATTGTGTTTTGATAAGGGCTATGATATACTCTCATTTATAAACGATAGGAATCGAAGGGTGGAAGTTTGATGATATTTAAAAAATTATGTTTAGAAGACAAAAATAGTATAGACAAATATATTTCTCCATATAAATTCTTGAGTTGTGAATATTCTTTTACAAGCCTATACATTTGGAAAGATGCCTGTGACATTCAGTACACTATATTTAAGCGGGCTCTTATACTAAAAAAGAAGGACTTTGATGGAAATTATCATTTCATGCAGCCTTTAGGGTACTCTAAGGAAGACTTAGGAGAGATAATAGAGGAATTGAAAGCATATAGAGAAGAAAATGATATGAAGTATTTATTTAAAGATTTAGAGGAGAGTTTTATAGAGGAATTTAATGCTTTACTTAACGTAAAAAACGAATTTTGTATAGAAGAAGATAGAGATAACTTTGATTATTTATATGAAGCCAAAAAACTTATGACTTTTTCAGGTAAAAAACTTCATTCAAAAAAGAATCACTACAACGCGTTTACGAAGACCTACAATTATGAAGTAGTTGAAATAAATGATGAAAGAGTAATTAGTGATGTTAGCGATGCCGCGCAAAAGTGGTATGAGGAAACAAATGAAAAAGATATAAAACTTTATTATGAACTTTTGGCAATTAAGGATATAATTAATAATATGAATTTATTAAATCTTAAGGGTGTGGCAGTATATGTTGATGGAAAAGTAGCAGCATTTAGTATTGGTGAGAGTTTAAATGAAAAACTTGCTGTAATTCACATTGAAAAAGGTGATAAAAATATAAATGGTGTATATAGTTTTATTGCAAAAACATTGATAGACAAATGTTTTAATAATGCAGAAATAATAAATAGAGAACAAGACTTGGGAATTGTTGGACTTAGGAAATCTAAAATGTCTTATTATCCTCTAAAACTTGAGAAGAAATTCATTCTTAGCTTTTAGGAGTAACCACTGATAACGTAGTAACTTAAGAATTAATAATATTTATACAAAGTAATATGAAATTAATAGAATTTTTTAATAGGGTTGAGTATACAATAAGAGATAGACTAAGAATATAATAAATAAGTATACATTAAGAATGAGAGGTGGTTTTCTGATGAAAAAAAAATCAGGTTTTGCTGTTTGGTTTATAATTTTTGTTATTATTGCAATATTTATGATTCCTAAAACAGATAAAACTTCAACAATTATTAGTTTTAATCAATTTCAGAATGATTGGACAAATAACACTATAAAAAGCTTCGTGGTTCAAGAAGATCAGATGTCAGTTACAGGAACTTTAAAAAATGGAACTACATATAAAACAATAGTTCCACCTGTTAGACTATTTCAGTTTATTAAAGATCACCCAAAGACTCCTAGTATTCAGGAAACATACATAAAACCTGCCACTGTTCCAATGTGGTTACAGTTTTTGCCTAATATACTATTTATATTGATGCTTGTAGGCTTTGTGTTTATATTCATGAAGCAATCGAAGGGTGTAGGCGGAGGTGGTGGTGTAATGAACTTTGGAAAAAGCAAAGCAAAACTTGCCGATCCTAACATAAAAAAAGTTAGTTTTGATGATGTTGCAGGAGCAGATGAGGAAAAAGCTGAGCTTGCAGAGATAGTTGATTTTTTAAAGCAACCTAAAAGATATATGGAAATGGGTGCTCGTATACCAAAGGGCGTTTTACTTATAGGCCCACCGGGAACTGGTAAGACACTTCTTGCAAGAGCTATTTCAGGAGAGGCAGGAGTACCATTTTTCAGCATCTCAGGTTCAGATTTTGTAGAAATGTTTGTAGGTGTTGGAGCTTCTAGAGTAAGAGATTTATTTGAGCAAGCAAAAAAGAATTCTCCTTGTATAATTTTTATAGATGAAATTGACGCTGTTGGAAGACAAAGAGGAGCAGGAGTTGGTGGAGGAAATGATGAAAGGGAACAGACATTAAACCAACTTTTGGTTGAGATGGATGGATTTGGAGAAAATGAAGGGATAATAATGATTGCAGCCACTAATAGATCAGATGTACTTGACCCAGCACTACTAAGACCAGGTAGATTTGATAGACAAATACTTGTTGGAGTTCCTGATAGAAAAGGTAGAGAAGAAATTTTGGCAGTTCATTCTAAAAATAAACATCTTGCACCAGAGGTTAAGCTTAGCGTACTAGCGAAGAGAACACCTGGATTTACAGGTGCAGACATTGAAAACTTAATGAATGAATCAGCACTTTTAGCTGTACGAAAAGATAAAAAGCTTATAGGAATGGATGAACTTGAAGAAGCTGTTACAAGAATAATTGCTGGACCTGAAAAGAAAAGCAGAGTGGTAATTGAATCAGATAGAAGGCTTACAGCGTATCATGAAGCAGGCCATGCAATCGTAATGAATTTACTTCCAAATTCTGATCCCGTTCACCAGATAAGTATCGTTCCAAGAGGAATGGCTGGTGGATATACTATGCGTCTTCCAGATGAGGACAGATCGTATATGTCTAGGTCAAGACTTGAAGAGGAGATTGTAGGACTCTTAGGTGGTAGAGTTGCAGAGAAACTAGTTATTGGAGATATAAGTACTGGTGCAAGCAATGATATTCAAAGAGCAACAACAATCGCAAGAAAAATGGTAATGGACTATGGAATGAGTGACACTCTTGGAGCAATGTCTTTTGGTTCAGGTAGTGATGAAGTGTTCCTTGGAAGAGATATAGGTAAAGATAAAAGCTATAGTGAAGAAACTGCATTTAAAATAGATGAAGAAATAAAGAAACTTATAGATGTAGCTTATAATAAAGCATTGACGCTTTTAACTGAAAATAGGAGTAAACTTAATGCTGTTGCTGAAGAACTGTTAATAAGAGAGAAGCTTGAAGCAGTAGATTTTCAAGAAATATTTGCAAGAAGCTAATCAATAAACAAATTTATGAGTTCTACTATAAGCTCATAGACTAATAGTCAAAGAGAGGATGCTTAAAAATCATTTTAAGCATCCTCCTATTTTTTGGTACTTAAATTATAGATGGAATATTAAACCCTTAAATATTCTCTACAAGCTGGATCTTTAATCCATTAGGATCTAATATATAAAAAAACTTCGTATGTGGATTTGGTTGAAATGGTTCACCCTGAATAGCTATCCCTTTTGATTTAACAAAAGTTATCATTTCGTCTACTGAGTTAACTATAAAGCCTAGTGAAATATCGTGTCCAAGGTCTACATTTTTAATAGATTTATTGCAAATCAGTTCAATTTTTGTCTCTCCATCCCCTAAGAATGCAATTTCTACTCCTGGCCCTGCATTAAACCTTCTACTAACATTAAGCCCAATTATATCTTGATAAAATTTTAAAGATTCATCTAAGTCTTTAACCATTAATGTACTCCAACAAAATTTCATAATCTGGGTCCTCCTTTAAGTTATATTATTTTTTTCAGAATCTAAATTTATTTATTAAAAACTATAAACATTATATACTTTTTAAGTTCGTTATAATATAGTTATATTTAAATAAAGCTTTTACATGTATACTTAGTGTAGTTTCCATATAATAGTATGAAAGATTTATTCGAACACTTAAATAAGATAAAATACTATTAAAAAATAGGTGGTGTATTAAATGAGTTTAATAGAGAGTTTAAATATCGAATATATTCATGTATATGAAAAAGAATTAGAAGCAAAAATGAATTTAACACAGTTCCATGCTCAACCCTTTGGATATTTGCATGGGGGCGCAACAATTGCTTTTGGAGAGACTATTTCAGGATATGGCTCAAAAAATATAATAAATGAAGATCAAATGCCAGTTGGTCAAACAATTACTGCAAGCCATATGAAGGCCAAAAAAATTGAAGGCTATATCTTAGCAAAGGGGAAACTAATACATAAAGGTAGGTCATCTCATGTTTGGAGTATTGAAATGTTTGATGAAAAAAGTGTGTTAATTTCGTATGTGACAGTTACAAACGCCATTATTAAATTGAAAAAAAATTAGAAACGGAAGTTGTACTAGCAATAGAACCCGCTTTAATAAGATATATCGAAAAGCTTACTTGCTAAGCAGATAATTATTTAAGACCGGAGATTTCTCAGGTCTTTTTTTGTCGTTAGAATATGATTAAATGACAGTTATAAAATATACATGATAGTAAAGAAAAATTTGTTAAAAATTATGGAAAATGGAAACATCTTAGGATATAATGTAGTTGATTGTTTTGTATAATAGGGTCTAAATACTGTAAAAAGAGGTGGGAGTTAAATTGGAAATGGATAAATTAAAAATATTTATTTTAGATAATGAAGAAATTCTCATAGATAAAATTTTGAATTATGCAAAAGAACGAAATTATGTAAAATATAGTTCAACATTAAGGGATGCATGGCGAATGTCAATATCAGGAACTTCCCAAGCGCTTATAAAAGCCATTGAAAAAAGTAGCTCTATCCCTGAGATGGGTCCGGACGATGATTTTACTAAAGATGAAGTTGCTGAATTTGGAATTTTTGAAGCTAAAAAACATCGTTCAAGAGGTGTGACATTAGGTATGTTCTTGGGGCTTATGAAATATTACCACCAGGTATATACGGACCTTGTTAATGAAAGTAGTTTTTCATCTAAAGAAAAGGAATACTTCACCCAATATATCAAAAGGTATTTTGACCATATAGAATTGGGCTTCACCATAGAATGGGTAGGATTATCCGAAAAACAAAAGTTAGAAGAGCTCCAGAAAACAAATAGAGAACTGGTAAATGAAAAGAATAAGTACCTCACCATTTTTGAAAGCATTTATGATCCAGTTATAATTGTTGATAAAAATGACAATATTGATAACATAAATAATAAAGCGGCGGAAGTCTTCTTAAATGTAGTCGATCTAGGAATGAAATATTATGGTAATATTAATATAGATAAAGATGTGGAGTGGTTAAATAAAAAACTTATTAAATTTATTGATTTAAATGAAAATGAAGTTTTACATGAAAAAATGATTGAAACGAAAACTGGCCAAAGAACCTTTTTAGTAAAATTCAAAAAAATGCTTGATGTAAGTGAAAAATATGAAGGAACTGTTATTATATTCAACGATATTACCCATCGTAAAAGGTTGGAAACATCTCTTTCAAACGAGAAGATGCTTCTAGAAACAACACTTATATCCGTAGGGGATGGAGTAATTTCAACTAATAATGAGGGTAATATCGTGTTTCTGAATAGAGTTGCTGAATTCTTAACCGGTTGGACGAAAGAAGCGGCAATGGGAAAATTCATTGAAGAAATATTTAATATTGTTAATGAGGTTTCAAGGGAAAAGAGCGGAAATATAGTGAAAAAAGTGCTTGAAAGCGGAAAATTACTTGAATTAGCTGGTAATACTATATTGATCTCGAAAGATGGTACTGAGCGATTTCTTGAAAATAGTGCAGCACCTATTATGCAAGAGAACGGAGAAATTGTTGGTGTGGTACTAGTATTTAGAGATTTTTCTGAGAAAAAGCATAAGCAAGAAAAAATTGAGTTTTTAAGTTATCATGACCAGCTTACGGGGCTATACAATCGTAGATTTTACGAGGAAGAGTTAAAGAGACTTGATACAGAAAGAAACATTCCTATGACCATTGTTATGGGAGATGTAAACGGTTTAAAACTTACCAATGATTCTTTTGGACATGCCATTGGTGATGAAATTCTTAAGAAAGTAGCGGATGTGATGGTGAAGGCATGCCGTTCTGATGACATTATTGCAAGGCTTGGTGGTGATGAATTTGTTATTATATTACCTAAAACAGATACTTTGGTGGCAGAGCAAATCATTAAACGTATCAACAATCTGTTATTGAATGAAAAATTATGTTCCATTGATATTTCGGTTTCCTTTGGTTATGAAACTAAGAATAATGTGAAAGAAAAAGTTCAAGAGATATTAAAAAAAGCAGAAGACAATATGTATAAGAGAAAAATTTTTGAAAGTCCACGTATGAGGACGAATACAATTTGTGCTATTATTACTACTCTTCATGAAAAAAACAAAAGGGAAGAAGAACACTCCGATAGAGTTTCAGCACTATGCAAAAGTATGGGTGAAGCCCTTGGACTACCTGGAAATAAAATGGAGGAACTTAAGACAGTTGGATTACTTCATGATATAGGTAAAATAGCTATAAATGAAAATATACTCAATAAGTCAGGTAAACTTACTGATAATGAATGGAAAGAAATTAGGCGTCATCCAGATATAGGTTTTAGAATTCTAAGTACGGTTGATGATATGGAAAAAATGGCAAAGGATGTATTGCATCATCATGAAAGATGGGATGGGAAAGGATATCCAAGCGGCTTAAAAGAAGATAATATACCATTTGTGTCAAGAATCATAGCAATAGCGGATGCCTATGATGCTATGACTAGCGAAAGAAGCTATAGAAGCTCACTACCTGAAAAAATTGTATTAGAGGAATTACGACAAAATGCAGGGAGTCAGTTTGATCCTGAACTGGTAAGTGTATTTATCGAAGAAATTTTGAAAAAGTGACGTGTTAGCATTAACTGAGTTTAGAGAAATAGTTCCAATATTGATATTTGATAAAATTTATGGTAAAATTCATATAATTAGATTTTTAATATAAGGAGGAGAAAACTATGACTAAATTCTTTTTAGAAAATACAACTTTAGATAGAATGCCTATGTCATTATCTGGAATTTCATATAATGATTTTGATTTCACGGGAGAAGTCTATCCAAAATTAAATATATCACTAAAAAGAAATGAGTTATCTTTGCCTTAAATATATTGTAATTATGTTATTTTAAAGCCTAGGTGAGGAGTATCTTGCCTGGCTTTTTTTGTTTTGTGGATTAAAATCCATATTTGTAGAACATATGGGAGGAATTAATGATGATAGAATTAGCCTTAAAAGAAATAGAAAAGTATTTTGGAGGTAATAGTATTTTTAGCAACATTACCTTTGAAGTTCAAATGGGAGGAAGAGTTGGGTTAATAGGAAGAAATGGGTGTGGTAAGACTACAGTTTTTAAAATAATTGCTGGTATAGAAAACCTGGATAAAGGCAGCATATCCATAAAGAAGAATTCAACTATAGGATATTTACATCAGATACCAGATTATCCAGAGAAATTTAAAGTAGTAGATGTTTTAAAAATTGCTTTCCAAATCCAATATGAGATAAATAGTAAATTGAAAATATTAGAAGCAAATATGTCTAGTTTAAAGGGGAATGAACTAGAATATGAATTAAGGAAATATGGTGAACTTAACGAGCTTTATGAAGCAAAAGGTGGTTATGAAATAGAAGAAAAGATGAGTAAGGTTTGTACTGGATTAAAGTTTAATGATAATTATTTAAATAGAGAGTTTAGGAGTCTAAGCGGTGGTGAAAAAACCATTGTACTATTAGGCAAAATTCTACTAGAAAAACCAGATATACTTCTTCTTGATGAGCCTTCAAACCATTTAGATGTTACATCTATAGAATGGCTTGAAACTTATCTTAAATCATACAAAGGCACAGTAGTAGTTATTTCACATGACAGATATTTCTTGGATAGAGTTGTAACAAAAATAGTTGAAATTGAGGAGGGCGAAACTTCGCACTATGATGGTAATTACTCCTATTATGTTAAAGAAAAGCAAAGAAGAGTATTTGAGCAATTTGAAGCATACAAGGATCAACAAAAGAAAATAAAGGCTATGGAAAAAGCAATAAAACAACTAAGGGTATGGGCCACTCAAGGGGATAATGAAAAATTCTTTAAAAGAGCAGAAAGTATGCAAAAAAGATTAGATAAAGTAGAAAAAGTCGATAAGCCTCTAATAAATCAACCTAAAATTCAATTGGATTTTGCAGAGACTGATAGGTCTGGCACGGATGTAATAAGTATTAAAGGTTTATGCAAAAGCTTTAATCATAAGGAAATATTAAAAAAATTAAATTTAGAAATTAGATATGGTGAATGCATTGCTTTAATAGGTGATAATGGAAGTGGTAAATCAACGATTATAAAAACTCTTTTAGGTGAAGAATGCGCGGATGATGGCGAAGTGAAGTTAGGATCTAACACAAAAATAGGATATCTTCCTCAAAATGTAGTCTTTAATAATGAGGAATTAACAGTGCTTGAAGCTTTTAGAGAAGATATTTATATTTTAGAAGGTCCAGCTAGAGGAATACTCGCTAAGTTTTTATTTTATGGAGAAGGTGTTTTCAAAAGGGTTAAAAATCTTTCAGGAGGAGAAAAAAGTAGACTTAAGCTCTGTATATTAATTCAAAATGATATTAACCTTTTGATACTTGATGAACCTACAAATCATTTGGATATAGATTCAAGAGAAAATCTTGAAGAAGCTTTAATGGAGTTTAGTGGGACTATATTATTTATATCTCATGATAGATATTTCATAAACAAACTTGCCATAAGAATATGCGAGATAGAAGATAAAAAGCTAGTAAATTACCCGGGCAATTATGAATATTACAAAGAAAAGAAAAGCGAATTTATGAAGAATAAAACAGAAACTTTAAATAAAGTGAAAAATAAAAGACCAAAGAATAAAGAGAATACTCAAAAACAAGTTCTCGATAATAAACTAAAACAATCAAAGAAATTGGAAAATACAATACAAGAGCTTGAATCAAAACTTAAAGTTATAGATATTGAAATGAATAATAAGGGCAGTGAATATGAAATATTGTTAGAGCTAAGCAAGAAAAAACAAGGAATTCAACAAGAGTTAGATCTAATCATTGAAAAATGGATGGATATAGAAAACTCTTAATGCTTTCTACGGTGTTAATTATAAAGAATTAAAGGTTAGATAATATACTCTGGGATAAATATCTCGGAGTTTTATTATTTAACACAAAATTTGAAGGAGAATTGTGGATGTTTGTTGAATAATGTCAATAGAATGTTTTAAATGTATTAATTCAGAATGCATTAAAGTCACTAGCATATTAACAACTATGTAGTTGTTTGAATATAAATATAAGTATGATAATGTTATTTGAAATTAAGGTAAATAAATTTATTATAAGGGGATTAATATGAGAAATATGAAAAGGTATCTATGTTCTCTTTTGGGATTAATACTTATTTTCAGCTTGACTGGCTGCTCAAGTACATCCGAGAATACTTCAACAACAGTGTTATCTAAATCAATATCAAATCAGAATATAACAAAGCAAGCACCTCAACCAAATATTAATAAAGCACCAGTTGGTATTGATAAAACGCCTATAAATGGTAATCTGAAAGTTCATTATATAGATGTGGGACAAGCAGATAGTATTTTGATAGAGCAAGGTTCAAGCTCAATGTTAATAGATGCAGGAAATAATGAAGACTCAAATACTGTCAAAGATTATATATCAGAGAGAGGTATTACAAAGCTTAATTATATTGTAGGCACTCATCCTCATGAAGATCACATAGGTGGATTAGGCTACATAATAAACAGTTTTAAGGTAGATAAAATTTATATGCCAAAGGCGACATCAAATACTAAGTCCTTTCAAGATGTAGTAAGTGCAATTAAAGCTAAGGGGATGAAAGTTTCGCTGCCTACAGTGGGGGAAACTTTTAAAGTAGGAAGTGCAACAGCTACAATTTTGGCACCTAATAGTAGTAGCTATGAAGATTTAAATAACAATTCTATTGTAATTAGATTAACATTTGGTAATAATAGCTTTATGTTTGACGGAGATGCAGAGGATATATCTGAGGATGAAATGCTATCAAAGGGTATTGATGTAAGTGCTGACGTGCTTAAGGTAGGGCATCATGGTTCTAACTCTTCAACTTCGCAAGCTTTTTTAGATAAAGTAAACCCAAAATATGCTGTTATTTCAGTAGGAACAGGAAATAGTTATGGACATCCTCATAAGTCTACAATGGAAAAACTCCAAGCTAAAGGCATTAAAGTATATAGGACGGATGAGAATGGAACTATAGTTGCAACTAGTAATGGTAAAGATATAACTTTTAATGTTAAGCCAGGAAGTTACTCTTATAACAAAATTGGAGCAGCAACTATTAAGTCTAATAATACATCAAAGAATATTGTAAATAAATCAAGTGTAAAAACAAAAACTTCAAACAATGTGAATAATAAAACAGTTTATTTTACACCAAATGGAAAGTCATATCACTATAATAAAAATTGTAGCACTTTAAAAAGAAGTAAAATAATTTTAGAAGGATCAAAGCAAGAAGCAATAAGCTTAGGGCATGCAGATCCATGTAATATATGTGCAGGAGGTAATTAAGTGAGGGTTATTATTGATAGATTTGAGGGGATTTATGCAGTGTGTGAAAAAGAGGATAAAACTATGATGGATATTTTGAAAATCAATTTACCTTCAAAAGCAAAAGAAGGAGATGTATTAATTTTTGAAAACAATATGATTTTTATTGATGTAGAGGAAACTGAAAAAAGGCGTAGTGAAATTGAAAAATTAACTGAAGATTTATGGGAATAGTAAAGAGTATACACTAAAAAATACTACACTAGGGGGGGCCTAATGTAGTATTTTTTTAAATTTATAAAAAAGTGGTATATTTAAATTATAGACAATTTTGAAAATTTTATTCACCTTGTTTGCTAAATATTAATAATGATTATAGTTACATATTTAATACTTCCGACATTGGGCCTTCAATTATTATAGGATTTTTAGAGGGATTTAACCATTTTAAAGTGTTAATTACATTAGTCTGGGCTGTTGCAGTACATCCAGCTGTTCCATGTCCTGACCCTGACCATACATGAAAGAATATACCCGAACCTTTTCCAGGTACCCTTTTGGCTGTGTTATAATTTATTACAAAACCATAATTATATTGTGGAATATACATTTTTTCAGCTGACGTCCATCGGCCACTCACAGGCCCATTTTGCCATGTATTGTACAAACTTGATTTAATATCGTCTACCCAAAAATCGTTAGTAGTGGATCTCCTATAGGCCATTGAAGTGCCTGGGTTTGAATATCTACCAAAGGTTGTACCCAATGAAAAAATACCCGCTGGGGAACGTCCATCACCTTCGACTTTATGAAAAATAAAACCATTTCGGCCTATATTGCCAGGAAAAGAAGCAATTTGTTTCCATATGCCATTAACATTTTCAAATGTCGTAATAGTGGCATTGACATTGCTATAACTGCTAGTAGTAACCACTATCGCTTGTTTAGTATTCCCCTTGTTTTTTATCTTATCAATCAACAATTTAGGCTTAGGTGTTATTTTTACATACTGAGCACTTATATATCTTGTTTTACCAGCATAAGTTATCTTGTAAAAGTTGTTTGTCAGTCCAATCATTACAACATTAGTGCCACGTTTCATAGTGCCAACCGAAGAATAGTTTACTCCTGCTCCAGTTCTCACAGTTAAACTACTTGCTTTTGTTGTTCCATACTGGGTTGTATATACACTACCCAATACTTGTACATATTTATTCGCACTGCTTGTACTACTATTGTAGTTTGCATTTTCGATACCTCCTACATATACCAAGGCAATAATCATAATCATGGTAGCTAAAAATACCTTTTCTCTTAATGAACATTGTTTAAATCGCTTTAAAAGCTTAATAATCCTCAATATAATTCCTCCTTAAAGTATTAAACAAAACTTTATTTACGTTAATTATACAATAAAAATAAAGGGTATACTGGATTTAAATACATTTAAGGAAGAAAATTTGAAGTTATAAGCTGAGAATGAACAGTTTTTATCTGGAATATTGTAACATAATTACTAAACATACAATATTATAGGTATAAAATTTAATAGGAGGAAAAGATGAATACATTAAAGCTTATATATATGGGAATTGGTTAATGGAAATGTGGAATTACAAAAACAACATAATAGACAATTAAGAAATATTGAATTATAATGAATACAAAATAAGCTAAATATTGTTTATTTTGTTGTTTTTCATTGAGCACTTTTATAGGTTTAATTTCTTGATTATTATCATTACTGAAATCTCTAAATCCCTCATTTAAATATTTATCATTTTTGCATTCGAATATTATTCCAACTATGCAAAAAGTTACAATAATAGAATAGATTAAAACTAACAATGCCCCCCCTCCTTAAACATATTTATTAAAAATTCATAAAAATATCTCAGTATATACGTATTATAACACATCTATCTAGTGGAAACCCAGTGTCAATTAAAGGGTAAGTTGCAAAAGGAGAATGATAGTTTAAATAATTTTTTATAAAAAACTCAATAAAACATTAAAAAACATATAAGAGTAGAATATCTTTAAATCGGACAAAATTATATTATAATAGACTACAGTAAATATCATAGGAGGCATAAATGAAAAATGAAGCTATTTCCGAAAGACAAGCAACTATATTAATAATACTTTTCTTACTTGGAAATTCTCTTTTGATAGGGTCTGGAAATCAAGCAAAGCAAGATGCTTGGATTGCAATAATTATTGCTATTTCATGGTCTATAATATTAGTACTTATGTTTTCTAGAATTTTATCTTTATATCAGGAAAAGATTTATTTGATATTTTTAAAATCGTAATGGGGAATTTCATAGGAAAAATATTAAGTATACTAATGATATGGTTTTTCTTTTTTGATTCAGCATTGATTTATAGAATTATAGCAGACTTTACTAATACTTTAGTGTTCCCTGATACACCAGTAGCAATGCCAATGATTTTCTTTGCGATTCTAGTTATATGGAGTTTAAAAGCAGGTATTGAAGTCTTAGGAAGATGGGCCGAGTTCTTCAGTTGGATTATAAATTTATTGCAACACCTATGGTTCTTCTAATGTTAGGTTTCTCTTTTTTTATTACCAAAAGCACTATGGAATCGAATTTTTGGATTGCAAATATATGGCAATATTATTCATTTCCTTTTGAAGTTATAATTCCTTTAGTTATTTTTATTGTGGCGGAAATTAAGAGTAGAAGATCTATAGGAGTCAATGTAACTTAATTTTTTTATTTATTTCCATTGTATTTTATCAAAATATCCCCTATTTTTTTATTCTCACAAAGTTCCAAGGGTGTTACTCCTGTAGAATTTTTCGAATTTATGTCGAAGTTTAAACTTATGAGAACTTTTAAGAATTCTTCAAAATGTTCATCAAAACAGTTTATATAATCATCGTGAAGGAGTGTGTTTTTATATTTATCCTTTATATTAATATCCGCTCCATATTTTACAAGTAGTTTCAGAAGCTCCACAGAATAATTAAAGCTGCAGTAAAATACAGGAGTTTTACCAGATATATTGATTGCATTAACTTTAGCTCCTTTTTCAAGTATCATTGTTATCACATCTATTTGAGGTTTTATTCTTGCACAAAGTTTATGAAGAGGGGTTTCCAAGAGTTTACTATGATGACAATTAACAGCAGCACCGTTATTTATTAAAAGCTCAATTGTCTTAAAATAATTATTTTGGCAATTATCAATAGCATAATAAAGTAAACTTTCAAGGTTAAAGTCAGATTTTAAATCCTTAGCCCCATTTAAATAATCACTTATTCCATTGAGGTTGCCTTCATCAATGAATCTATAAACTGATTTAGGTTTTGCAGAAAAGATATTACCGAATATTTTCATATTGATTACCTCCTGTTAATTAAATTAAAAAAGTTTTCTTGATTTGGTTTCAATCTCTACCATATTTTATAACATTAACATCGGTAGTTATGACTAATCCTTCTTTTACCATTTCGTCTACTATTGGGAGTGCTTTCTTAATATTTTCAGCTTCATCAATTACCTCAATGATAATAGGAAGACTAGAACTCAAATCAAGTATTTTCATATCGTGGATTGCCCTAGATTTTCCGTAACTTTCTAACCCTCTAGTAACAGTCACTCCTGCCATACCAATTTCTCTTAACTTTATAACTAATGCATGATATAAGTTATGTCCTTTATATCGAGAATCTTCACTAACATAAATTTTTAAAATTTTGCAATTATCACCTAGCTTCATTATTTGTCCTCCTCTTTTATTAGCCAAGTATTTTGTAATCAAATATTAGCTTAATTAACTATAAAATAAAAAGCTACTACAAAATATAAGAGTTACAATAATATACAGAGAAACAATGTATACACCTTATTATACTACTATAAAATTTAAAGACAATATGGAAAATGTTAAGGAATAATATGAGAAGATACATTTTGTTTTTAGTGTATAGGTTATACTAATGGGTAAGATGCCAAAATAACACCCTATTGATAGCGGTGTTATTTTTTTGTAATCAGTATTATAGATATTAAGTGTGAAGAGATTATTATTGAAGATGTCTTAAAAAAAATAATAGACGTATGTTGGATTATGTTATAAGATAATTCAAGAGATTAATAGATTAACTTTGTATAGATGCATTGATAGTGGGGGATTACTTAATGAAATTTGATTTAACTCAAGGGAATATTTTTAAAAAGATAATAATTTTAGCTTTACCAATTATGGGGACATCACTAATACAATCAGCTTATAGTATGACAGATATGATATGGGTTGGTAAATTAGGTTCTAGAGCTGTTACAGCAGTAGGTGTGGCAGGATTTTTCACTTGGTTTGCTTTTGCATTTATTTCAATTCCCCAAATAGGGGCAGCAGTTGGAGTAGCACAATCTGTAGGAAGAAAAGATAAAAAAGAGACCCAAAGCTATATAAGACATTCATTGCAAATGAATATAGTTTTTGCTGCTATGTATGGGGCTATAATGATAATCTTTAGAAAACAGCTTATAGGTTTTTTTAACATTAAAGGTGAAGATATTGTTAGTATGGCTATGAGTTATCTTGTTGTAGTTTCTTTTGGAATGATATTTTTCTTTTTACCGCCTGTACTTACAGCAATATTCAATGGACATGGAGATAGTCGAACGCCATTTAGAATAAACATAGTGGGGCTTTTAATTAATATGATACTTGATCCTCTTTTAATATTAGGAGTGGGACCATTTCCGAGAATGGGAGTTCCTGGAGCAGCTGTTGCAACAATATTGGCGCAGTTTGTTGTTACAATAATATTTATTTTTGTAATTACAAAGAAAACTGATTATTTTTTTAAAGTAAATTTTCTACAAAAACCTGATTGGAAACATATGAGAAAAATTGTTAAATTTGGAATACCGGTGGCGGTGCAAAGTGGAGTATTTACATTTATAGCAATGATAATTGCAAGGATACTGTCGAAGTGGGGATCAACTCCAATTGCAGTGCAAAGCGTTGGGTCACAAATCGAATCTATAACATGGATGACAGCTGGAGGTTTCCAAACTGCTTTAAGTGCTTTTGTAGGGCAAAACTTTGGAGCGAAAAAGTGGGACAGAATTTACAGGGGGTATTACATAGCCTTAGGTATTATTGCAGTTTTTGGAACAATAACATCTTGCTTTCTAATATTTTTTCCGGGACCTATTTTCTCTATTTTTATTTCAGAGAAAGCGGTGATAAAGGATGGCATAGTATATTTGAGAATACTTGGGGTATCCCAAATTTTTATGTGTATAGAAATGACAACTGCAGGGGCCTTTAACGGTCTTGGAAGGACAGTTCCCCCGTCAATTGTTGGCATCATGTTAAATGCTTTGAGGATTCCAGGAGCACTATTGTTGTCAATAATTCTTGGACTTAGTGGGGTATGGTGGAGCATCAGCCTTAGCAGTGTCTTAAAAGGTTTAATACTAACAAGTTGGTTTATTATATTTCTCCAAAGACATCCTGAAATAAGAGGAAAGGCGTTTACTTATCTTTATAAATTAAAGGTAAAAAAAGAAAATTAGTCACAGAATTGTTCGTCTGAACTAATTTTATGTACGTAATTTCTACAAAAATTCATTGTAAATATCCCTTAATATGTAAAGATTTAATTTTTATAATTATTAATATATGTAAAACGACCTAACTCATGGCTGAAGCCACGAGAATGCGGTCGAAGTCTTCAAATTTGACATATACATTTTTATATAAGGTTGAACTTTGTAAATTTCTAAGGCTGTAAGTAATGAGGGCGGTCCAAGGTTAGATAAAAAATTAATAACTGCCGTTCCTTCATGTACAGCATCTTTAGCATATACGTAATCTGGTTTTAAGAATATAAAGCCCATTATAAAACATATTATGGCTGGATATGTGCTAAATTTAATATTTTTTAGTTTTGATTTGTTGGTACCCTTATTATCATTATTATTATTTGCTAAGGTTTTTCTGGGGTTATTTAAATTTATTGTCTTAATTATAATAGTTACCCCCCTAAAAATTATATACACTAGTTATAGTATATGAAACATAGGGATAAGTGATATATGTCATATTAGAAATGATTAATTTGATTTGCAATGGAACTTCATGGATATAGAACCAAGAACAGGAAGAATATATCCTGTAGGTAGTCTAGAGAAATTTACTATTTATAAATGTGAACGTTTTAATAGTTATTTACGTTAAAGGAATGCTAGGGGTGATTATTATTGGATGAAATAGAGCTTATTAATAAGGCTAAGGAGGGAAATAAAAGCGCACTGAATTCTCTTTTAAAAGATAATTACAATATGGTAAAAGGCTACACTGTTAAAATGGTAGGAGATCCACACTTAGCACAGGATATTATTCAAGATGCAATGCTTAAAGCTGTGATTAATATAGATAAGTTTGAACCTAGAGCAAAGTTTTCTACCTGGCTCATAAAAATAGCTACTAATGTTTATAGGGATTACTTAAGAAAAAACAAATCCTTTCAGCTGATAGACCAGAGTTTGACTGATAGGGGTAAACAAGTGGAGGATATTGTAATAGTAAATTATGAATACAAAGAGATAATGAAAATAATTCTAAAGTTACCCTATGAGAAAAGAGCTGTATTTATATTAAAGCATTATTATGGATACAAATACGAAGAAATATCAGAAATCTTAGGATGCCCAATTGGAACAGTTAGGTCAAGGCTTCATAACGCAGTAAAATATATAATAAGTGAAATTGAGAGAAAGGAGATTATATGAATGGTGGATTCTGATAAGATTAAAAACTCTATAATTGATGAATTTTACAATGAAGCTGATGAGAAAGCACCTGAAAATACGACAAACAGTGAAGAAGCTTTAGCATTTAAAAGTCTGCTAAATTCCACAAGCGCCAAGATGGATCTGCTAAATGAGGATATATTTGATTTTGATATAGATACACTAAGCATAATAGAGAAGGGCCAGTGCATAAGGGAAAAAAGGAATTTTAGAAAAGAATTCATTTTATTTATATTATTCTCAACTTTAGTACTTTCTGTATATGCTATAGCCATAATTGAAATAGGCTATAGTATATTGATTATCTCTCAGATTCTTATTATTACAATTGCTCCTTGGATAATAATACCTATTATGGTAAGAAGGAAAAAGAGGAGTGAGGTTTAATGGAGATTAGAAATAAACAATTATTTCTAATATTATTAATAGCTGTCCCTATATTGCTAGTTCAAGGGGCTTGGGTGTTTTGTGACGCAAGAAGACGTAAAGAAAAATATTATTGGATTTGGGGGATATTTGCACTTCTGAATACTCCAAGTAATCTTCTTATTTATCTATTAGTGACAAGAGTAATATTAAAAAACAAAAACAAAAATAAAGATAACAGCTAATTTATAGCTGTTATCTTTATTTTTGTTTTTGTTTTAAAAAATATGAACTATTTTAATCCTATTACGTTAAAGTTATGAAAATATAAAAAGGGGGAACGAGATATGTTTGACGGAATGGCTTTTATAGAAATAATAAAATTACTTGCACCAATAATTTTACTAGAGGTAGTACTTGATGTGTTCTGCTTATATAGGTTAACTAGAGATAGAGTGAAATATTTACCAAAGTGGGCATGGGCTTTAATAATAATTTTCATTCAATTAATAGGTGCCATAGCTTATTTATTAATAGGAAGAGAGCGTGATTAATGTGCTTAAAGTGATAAATATCAATAAAAAATATGGAGACTTTGAAGTTTTAAAGAATATATCATTTGAGATAAAAAAGGGGACCATATACGGTTTTTTAGGTCCTAATGGAGCTGGAAAAACAACGATCATGAATATACTCTCAGGGCTTATTGGATTTAATAGTGGTGAGATTTATTTAGATGGAGAAGATTTTAAAGAGAATAAAAGAAGGTTATTGAGAAAAGTTGGATATCTTCCACAAAATCCAGTTTTCTATAATTACATGAATGCTAAGGAGTATCTTCACTTTATTGGGGAGATTGCTAGAATGACTGAGAAAGATATAAGGAAAAGAACAGTAGAAATTTTAAAAATTGTAAAGCTCAGCTCTGCATCAAAGAAAAGAATAGGACAATATTCAGGTGGAATGAAGCAGCGGCTAGGAATTGCGGTTGCTTTGTTTAACAATCCCGAAATTCTTTTTTTAGATGAACCCACATCTGCACTAGATCCTGAGGGAAGAATGGAAATATTAGAGTATATAAAAGGCCTTAAGTCCGTTGGGACCACTGTCTTTATATCTACTCATATTTTAAGCGATATAGAAAGGATTTGTGATGAGGTAAGTATCTTAGATAAAGGGAAAATACTCATATCTGATAATTTAGATAATTTAAAGAGTAAGTATATTCAACCTATATTTGATGTTGAATTTGAAAAAAATTGTGTAAATCTAGACAAGACCCTATTAGATTTTAAGTGGGTAGAAGGCGTAACGATGGTGGGTAATAAAGCGTCTATATTTGTAAATAACATAGATATTGCTAAAGCTGAGCTTTTAAAACACCTCGATGCGAGAGAAAACATTATCTTGTCTTATAATTTGAGGAAAAGTACTCTTGAAGATATTTTTATAAGGATGGTGAATAAAAATGACAACCTTTAAAGCATATTTTAAGAAAGAAATAATGGAATCCAAAAGACAATACAAATATATAATACTTGCTGTAGGAATAATTGCATTTGCTATCTTAAATCCATTTATGTTAAAGATACTTCCTAAAATAATGGAGCAACAGTTAAAGGGAGACTTAAGTTCTCTTTTTATTTCTACGCCTAAAAGTGCAATAAATGAATATATTAAGAGTCTATTTCAAATTGGAACATTATTTATTATATTCACATTGGGAAGTAGTTTAAACCAAGAGATAACTGAAGAAAAGTTCCTGTTTCCATATTCCAAGGGAAGCAATCCAGCTGGTATAGTGCTAGCTAAAATAATTCATTATACTATTGTTGTAACGGTCTTGACTTTTATAGGATTTTTAACTTGTGCTTATTATGGAGGTGTTTTACTTAAGGGGGAGCAGGTTTCTTTATCAGGCTTATTAGATTCGGCACTTTTAATGTCTGTGTTTTATTTCTTTAATATTACCCTTGTAACACTCTTTAGTAGCCTTGTAAAAAAAGGGGTAACGGCAGGTTTTATAACTCTTATAATAACCTTCGTAAGTGCTATATTTACTAATTTAGACACTGTTGGAAAGTTTATGCCATACAAATTGATTCAAGGTGCGAATTCATTTACATTAAAAAATTACTCTCTGACTATGGGGTTTATATTTATATGTAGCATATTATTTATAATAATAACTATTATTAAAATGAACAAAGTTGAGGTAATTTAGTTAGGGGTATTAATGTCCCAAAGAGAATGGCGAAAATAACTACTCATATTTCATTTTATGTTGCTATTTTCACTATTGCAGAATAGATTGGTATAAAGCTCGGATATTTCGTTCATAAGTCCTCATATTTTAATTTTTTTAATAAAAATACAATATAACAGCATTAAATAAAATAAATTTGTAAATACTGATGTTATATAGAATATCAGTATTTTTAAATTCAATCTTTATTCAAAAAAATATAATATATCCTTAATAATAAGGAATTCATATATACTTCTGTTATTCTCATATAATAAATTTTAATAGAAAGAAGGGATTAAATGACAACGGAAGCAAGGATACAATTGACTTCATCAGAATTGGGTACATTATGGATGACTTACATATCAATATCAGGAAGGTTAATAATGTATGATTTTTTTAAAATTAAAACTATAGATAAAGAGGCTCAAGACATATTAGATTCTTATATTGCCGAAGTACAAAATGTTCAAAATTTAATTGTAAATATATTCAATAATGAGGAAGCAGTTATTCCAATAGGCTTTGATGAACATGATGAGATGAAAGGAGCATCTACACTATATGATGATTTTTTTCATATAATGTTTCTTCGCCAAACAATGAAATTAAATTTTGGGCATAGTGCTGTATACTCATCTATGTCATACATGAAAGAAGTTAATGATGTATTTAAGCTAAATTACGATATTTCAAATAAATATTATATGATAACTACAAACTATCTGTTAGAAAAAGGGGTGCTCACAAGGCCACCATATGTAACTATGCCAAAGCAAGTAGCATTTATTGAAGATAAAAATTACATGAGTGGATTTAATCTTCTTTCTGATAAACGCTCATTAAATACAATTGAGGTTGGTTATATTAATGAAGCTGTAGAAGGTAATATTTGGGTAATGCAGTTGTTGACTGGATTTGCACAAGTTGCAAAAGAAAGTGAAGTTAAAAATTACTTTATAGCAGGTAAGGAATTATCAAAAAAGACTATTTCTGTATTAAGTGATGTGTTATCACAAAGTGATATCCAGCCTCCAAGTACATGGGTTGGTAAAGTTACAGATTCTACTTCGCCACCTTTTTCGGATAAGATTATGATGTATATAAACAGTTTAATATCTACCACAGCATTAGGATTCACAGCATTAGGTACATCTTTTAGTATGAGAGATGATTTACCACTTAAACTTGGACTTATTTCAAAAGATACATTTGAGTACGCAAAAAAAGGCGCAAAAATAATGATTGAACATAAATGGATGGAAGAACCTCCTCAAATGGAAGACAGAAATCAGCTTACAAAATAAAAGAATAATACTGGGCGAACTAGTAAAGCTGGTAACTTCGTATCTGAATCTCCTTTAGCAGTATTAATTTGAGATTGACAAAGACAATGGCTCCGTCACTTTAACAGACGTGGAATTGGGGATTTAACTAGAATACTGCTTATAGGAGATTTACTTGGAAGAAGAAGAAGACGGAGAAGATTTTTCGACCATGGTCACCATCATGGATATTAGTATTAACTGACGATAATATGATGAAATGAGATTTTAAGGATAGTTAATAAAGCTCTGGGGGATGCCTTTGGGCTTTATTTTTTATTCGTTTTTACAATAGTAGATGATAAAATTATACCTATACACCTATTTTATCATCTAAATTGGGTTTGTACTTTTTTTATTACTGGTATATGTGGGCCAAAATTAAATTTTTTCTAAAAAAATACATGTATTTTTGGAAATATGTATGCTTTTATAAGGCGAAAACAAGGAAATTTTAAATCGTGAAGTATAAAAGTTCGCTAACATAATACGTATTAACTTATGTAAAAAGGTAATACTAATTAAATTGATCATTATAATACATGAGGGTATATCCAGTGGATATACAAAAAACTCCATTTGTACATCTAAAATATCAGGACTATGGAATTCATATATTATTGATTATAGGGTAAAGCATAAAAAATCTTTCATAGCTAATTAACATAAGATTCAATAGTCTATAAATGAAGGAGGTTAATTATGAAAAATAAATGCCATAAGAAATCTAATATATGGTTAATATGGGTTAGGGCACTTATTATTACAATATGTTTGGCGGTTTTAACCAGTTGTTCCTCTAAGGAGTCAATGAAGGTTGAAGCTGTAAATGTTAAAAAAAATCAAAATAGCGCAACTGTAGATGGATCACTGTTTGATAATGAAAAAAACAGTTTTACAAAATACTCAAGCTTATTAGGTCTAAATAAGGAGGAACTTATAAAGACTTTGAATGAAAAACCAAATCCTGTTGATGAAGGTGGACTAGAGTTTAAAAAAGAAGGCTTAAGAATTTGGTTTGATAATAAAAGTTATACATTGGTAAATCAAATCTTTATTATGAGAAATGATATTGATTTAAATGGTGTAAAAATTGGTGATAACATTAATAGCTTTAATAATGTATTTGGAAATCCTGTTAGTGATAATAATGGAGATGCACATTTTAAATATAAAAATGTATTTTTATCCGTAAATTACGACACAAAGTCAGGACGCTCATTTGGTGTATATATTTTAAGAAACGATTTCTAAAATTATGATATGAACCATAAAGAAAAATCAATACTCTTATATATAAAATAAGGAGGGAGAATCTCTATATAATAGAAGATTGTCCTTCTTTCTCACTAAAATTATTATAAGTTTTAACGTATATCAAAACTTTAGATTTATACTATCAATATATCACATTTACCTTGGGTGGTTAATATACTATTATATATGGAGTTATTTAGAAATTAATTAGGGGGAAGTTATAATATGTCTTGTGAAAAGTAATTATAATTTTGATTGTCTAAATATATAATATGCTTATTTAGTGTATAAAGTGTATTAGCTGGGAGGACTTGCGGTGGGGTATAGAAAAAGTGTATTGATGTTTATTTGTATTATAATGATGTTTGCAGTAGGATGCAAAAAAGAAGCGAGTGTAAACATTCAGGATGTAAATCTAGAAAATGTTATAAGGAAGATGATAGATAAGCCAGTAGGTAAAATATATGAAAGTGATGTTAAAGATATTACAGTCTTGGATGCTACTGGAAAAAACATTAAAGAGCTTTTAGGTATAGAAAATTTAGTGAATTTAAAAAGTCTTAATCTAGAAAAAAATAGTATAAGTAACATAGAACCTTTAAGACAACTTAGTAATTTAGAAGAACTTTGCCTTGATAGTAATGATATTAAAGATGTAAGTGCACTAGAAAACATAACAAGTATAAAGAGCCTTAGTTTGAGTACAAATAGAATTGATGATATAAGTGACCTCAAAAATTTAACAAATCTGGAGAAGGTAAATCTAGATAGCAATGAAATTATGGATGTAAGTCCTTTATCTGGAATGAAATATATAAAGTACATTAATTTAAGTAGTAACAAAATTAACAATATTGATAAGTTAAATGATTTAAAAAATTTAACTTCCTTATATTTAGCGGATAATTCCATTACAAATTTCAGTGGAGTAAAAGGTATTTATGATAAGATTAAAAACAAAGATTTTAAGTTAGAAGTTGAGACAAAAGTACCAAAGCAAAAGGAGGTTGTTGTCCAAAAACAGTATATCGTGCAGCCACAATGGCAGGTACCGTCATATGTAGAACAGTCAGACTATATTTTTAGTTTTAGTGATAGCAGACTTATAAGTGATTCAGAGATAAATAATTTAGATTATAATTTGCGAGCATATGCAAGAAATGAAATTTATGCAAGGTATGGATATGTATTTAGTACTGCAATATTCAGGGATTATTTTATGTCAAAATCATGGTACTCACCTAATCCAAGTTTTAATATACAAACAGATATGTTAAACCCAATTGAAAAGGCAAACATAGAAATAATTAAACGACATGAGTAAGTAGGCTCACTCAAAATAAATTGATAACTTAGTAAACAAAAACGCAAGTTAATTTAATTAACTTGTGTTTTTATTTATTAATAAATTTATAAAATGTAAATTTTCAACTAAGATACTATTTCTTTTAGTAGTTTTGAAAAATATGCTGCATGAGCCTTCTCTTCTTTAAGTATAGTGGCCAATACTCCTGTAACATCATTTTGAGATACTTTTTCATACATTTGTGTATAAATTTTTATTGTAAGCTCTTCTGTTTTAATTGCATATGTAAGTGCTGCCTTTAAATCAGTGAATGCGTCCTTTGGTTGCTCTTTTTTATTGAAAACTTGATTTTCTATTAAATTTCTCAAGTATTTTGATACTTCTATATCAAAGAGATATTCATAATCGGTTTCATTATCTGTCTTTAATTCATTAAAAAGTTTTGTAAATCTCTCTTTATGAATGAATTCTTGGCTAGCAGCAACCAATAAAAATTCCTTAGTTTTTCCTGTTGTGTAATTAGCTCCATTGATGTAAAAATTGTACCCATCCTCTTCCATTAGTATGGCAATTTTCAACATTTCAAGACCACTAAAAGTAGTGTTTGTCATAATATCGCTCCCTTTTTATTGAGTTTAAGGCTATAGTTACCTCCCCAGCATTTATCGCAATTTAAGCAGCAACTAGTAGCGTAATTATTACAGTGGCTGGTTTGAGTAACATTAGATAGATCAGCATTTTTTTTTGATTTCTTTATCCAATTAAACAAATTTTCTACTTCATCTTTTCCTTGTTTTTCTAAAGGTATTTTAGATTTCATGACAAACCACCCTTCTTAATCCAAAAATTTAATTACTATGGTACATATTATAACATTTTAATTTATAACATTCAGTAACAATTGATACCAATGCTTATAAAAGTCTTACTATAATTGTTGATTCTTTTTTATATCTAGAACAATCTCTTCAATCATATCTTTAATTTGCAAATTTCTTGTTCCTGGTATATAAATACCATGTTTTTGTAGTGGAAGTATGTATTTTGTACAATCCATATTAAATATTGAATTGGAGATAATGGAAGTAACCTCTCCGTTAATACCACCACTACATAGTATCCCAATTGGTCCAATTATACTATCAATTTTAATTGTCTTGCAAAATGAGCAAATTGATTTTTCTCCACTAATGCCTTCATTTGCACCAGCTTTTATCATATTTGAAGTAGCCAACGTATTTGTACCAAGTGCAACTATGTAAATATCCAAGTCTATTTCTTTATGAATTTTTTTTATAATTGTTTGTCCAAGCCCTGCCCCTTGTGCGTCAATAACAGCAATTTTCATAGTAATACCCCCAAAAATTAATTTATAATATAATTATAGTCGTTTTTATATACATAAGTATTATTATACTATAATATAGATATATACTTTATTTTTAGATTGAAAAATAGATGCAATGTTAAATTAAGAAGCTATTACACTAGTTTGGTTAAAGATGAGAAATTATAAGACATTGCAAATTTGTATGCTACGAGAGTATACAAACGAGAGCATACATATTTAGGGTACAATAATTTTATACATTGATTGAATGATCAAATACAATGGATGACCACGAGGGTTGATTTCTGTAAAGTAGATATCAATTTTTGTGGTTTTTAAAATTTAAAGGAGAAACCAAATGAATTCAAAAAATAAAATACCAGAGTGGTTGTTAAGCAGTGGAGAAATTGGCATGTGTCCATGTGGTTGTATTGGTAAAAGGAAGAAAGGCAGTTTTTTAGAAAAGACTATTAATGATATTGCTAAGATGATAAAGGAAGTTATTTTTTTTGAAGATCTAGCCTTGCAGGAAGGGTTTTTACAAAAGTTAGACCCAAGGGTAAAAGTAATATCTTTAACTATATTAGTTTTGGCATCTACTTTGATTCATAATGTGATTATATTGACTATTCTATATTTAATATCATGTATTTTAGCAAAGTTATCATTTGTATCATTAAAATTATATTTTAAACGAATATGGATGATTACACCACTTTTTACTGGAATTGCTGTATTGCCTTCAATTTTTAACTATGTCAGGCCAGGAACTAGTTTAATTTCACTTATAAACTTTGGTCATCAAGTGCATTTTGGTCCACTAACATTCCCAGCCGAACTTACGATTACATATCAAGGAGTGTCAGGAGCTATTTTGTTAATTGTAAGGGTTGGAGTCTCTATTTCCCTAGCTTTTTTATTTACGTCCACAACCCGGTTCACTAATTTAATGAAGGCATTTAGAGTTTTGTTTTTACCAAAAATATTCGTCACAACACTAGAAATGTGCTATCGTTATATTTTTATATTACTAAATATTACAACAGATATGTTCGTTGCTAGAAAAAGTAGAACTTTCAGGAAATTTGATTCAAAAGAGGGTCGCCGTTTTGTCTCAAATACAATTGGTAGTCTCTTTGGTAAAAGTTATGCCCTAAGTGAAGAAGTATATGGAGCTATGTTGTCAAGAGGTTATAAAGGCGAGCCAGTTATTATGAATAGGTTTAAATTTACTTTGCTCGATTTTCAATGGCTTTTAGGCGTGGTAATTTGTGTTTTGGCAGCATTTGGAGGTGAGATTATTCTTGGATAAAAAAAAAATAATACAATTAAGAGATGTTTCATTTGAATATATAACCAATGAAACGGTACTTAAAGATATAAATTTAGATATTTATAGCGGTGAAAAATTAGTTATTTTAGGAGCTAATGGCTCAGGAAAATCTTCACTTCAAAAAATCCTTAATGGTTTGATATTTCCTAGTAAAGGTGAGTATAGGGCCTTTGGTCAACTTGTTACGGAAGAAACATTAAATGATGAGCAATTTGCGCTGGCTTTTCGCCAAAGGATTGGATTTATATTTCAAAATTCCGATGCCCAATTGTTTTCTACCAATGTATGGGAAGAAATAGCTTTTGGACCTTTGCAGATGAAGCTTAGCTTTAAGGAAGTAAATGACCGAGTTAATGGAGTTATTCAGATGCTTAACTTGGAACCATTAAAAGACAGACCCCCATATAGATTAAGTGGAGGTGAGAAAAAGAAAGTAGCTATTGCCTCCGTATTATCAATGAATCCAGAGGTTTTGATATTGGATGAACCCACGAGTGGCTTAGATCCTCGAACTCAAAGATGGCTGATTAATCTATTGGTAGAACTTAATAACGCAGGCAAGACTTTAATTATGTGCACTCATAACCTGGACATTGTTGAAGAAATTGCAGATAGAGTAATAGTTTTCAATGAAGAACATAATATAGTTGCAGAAGGTCCACCTCAGGATATATTATCAAATAAAGAGTTATTACTCTCTGTAAATCTTATAGATGAGCATTATCATAGGCATGTTCATGAATTTGACCCAAGCGAACATCATAATCATAGTCATAGTCACGAATAACCATTGAACTATCAAACCATTTTTAAATTATATAAAACATGCACCACGAAGGTTGATTTTCTTAGGAATAAACCTTCGTGGTTATTTTTTTGATAAATATGACCAGTAATTTTTTTGAAAAAAGGATTTTTATAACTTTTATAGAAGTATATATAATAATATTAGAAAATATGGGAGATGATTAAATTTGAAATTAAAAAAAGCAACATTAATTGCTTCAATTGGAACATTTTTAATGTTACTGTCTGAGATTTATTATACTTTTATAAGTGCAAATGGGATTGGTAAAGTGTTTTGTTTTTTTTATCTATTTGGAATGGCATCCTTATTTATATTTTTTATAACATTATATTTAAATCAAAAGGAGAAATAATATATGAGTGATCTTAATGAAATCTTAGAAATTAAAAAAGAAACAGTAAACAATAGTATTGTAGTAAAAAGCAAAAAAAATCCAATAGGTACTACATTAAAATTAGTAGGGCGGATTATAATGGTAGTAGGTATATTAGGAGGTTTAATTATTGGATCTTTATTAACAGTGCCTTCTCCACCTTTAAACTGGGTATATGGATTTGTAATTATGGTATTTTCATTTATAAGTGGAATTCTATTTATTGGGTTTGGGGAGATTATAATTTTATTAAATGATATTAAATATAATATAAATAAAATTTAATATGATTAAAAGGAATGCTCGCCAGTTATGATAAACCAGTAGGTTTTTCAAAAATGTCGTTAAATAATCAATTATGCCAATTAATAATATTTATATAAAAGAGTAAAGGGGATTTCTCAACAGAGTAATTCCCTTTAAAATATGAATAGAAGAAATATATATGGTACACACTAACTTAAATTTATGATAGGTTAGAGAAGTGAAATTCTCTTGGAACAATGGGTTTATAGATTTGTTTAAAGGGGAGATTATTATGGCTAAATCAAAAAAATGTTTTATACTTGTTATAATTATGATTTTTATTGCTATGTCTACAGGCTGTAAAACTAGTGAAATTAGTACTTCTAAAAAAGCTGAAAATCAAAAAAAAAGTCTATTAACTAGTAATCATAAATTTAGCAATATACCGGATTTAAAATTACCAAAAGAGAGTATTAATATTAACTTTGAGGCAAAGCCATTAAAATTAACATTATCAATATACAATGATAAAAATAGGTTATATATTCCATTTTGTGAGTTTATTGCTAAGCTTCATGGTAAGATAGCATATACTAATAATGATGTAATAAATATTAATATTAATAATAAAAACATTTTCATAAATGGTAAAGCTAAAAAATATTGGTTCCACGATAATCCAAATGTTAAATTCAATCTTAAAAAAAATATTATTAAAAGTGATAATGTTATATACATTTCACTTTTTGATTTAGTTACAATGTTAGATTTAAAAACTAATTGGAATATTGAAAATAAAAAAATTAACCTATTTTGGAATAGAGAACATGTAGTACCAATCGTAAAAAATCAGTCCAGTTCAAAGTATGCATTAATAAGGTTCGAGGACATAACAGCGGCTCAAAGATATAAGACAGCTAAGCAATTAGAAAAATTAAGAGTTATAGGTGATTACCTCTACTCATGTGGAGTCCCTTTTCATATTGCATGGGTGCCACGTTATATAGATAAAACCAAAAACATTGATAATGACCCATCAAAAATTGATAACATTTATAACGCAGATTTTATCTTTACTATGGACTATTTAATTAATAAAAATGGATTAATTGGTATTCATGGCTATACACATCAATTTAAAAATGAGGTTAGTATAGATGGCATTGAATTTAGTGAGAAATATAATACTGATGAAAAGAGTACAATCGAAAGACTAGAGCTAGCTGTAAAATGTGCTAATGATTTAGAGTTGCCCTATACTTTCTTTGAAACACCTCATTATGAAGCAACAAATTCTCAACATAAGATAATGGAAAAATATTTTAATTACATTTATGATCCAAATACTAATTACAAAGGTAGCAATAATAAAACAATATATGTTCCTACTCCACTTAATTACGTGGACGGTAAAGAGGATCTAAACAATATGCTTAGAAAAATAAATAAATTAGAAAATAATGTTCTAGGAAGTTTCTTTTATCATCCGAATATTGAATTTGAGTTTATAAAAAATGATAATAAGGATGACGAATATCCAGTTTATAAATATGATGAAAATTCTGTGCTTCACCAAATTATTGGGACTTTTAATAAGGAGGGTTATAAATTTATATCTATTAAGGCGTTGAAGTAGTGTATGTTTACATATTTAAGGAATCTTCTTTTTGAATATTAATTATTTCTGCATCCGTATTACATTCTATAAAAGTTATAATATTTTCCATTGTAGAATCTACTTGTGATGAAGTTCCACATATTCCTACAATACCTATGACTATTGTTTGATGAATATCTTGTTCATCTACTTCAGCTACTGATATATTAAACTTATTCTTTAGTTTTTGAACCAAACTTCTTACAACCATCCTCTTTTCCTTTAATGAATGTGACCATGACGCTCTTAGGGTAACTGTCATAAGTAAAATCTTCATATAGTTCTCGTCACCTCGCTTACTATAAATGATTCTTCCATTTTAATTGCTATAGAATCAAATTATTTATTTTAAATGTAGTATGTGTAAAAAAATAATTTATACTTATTACTGTAGCATATTTATTTCTATGTGACTCATATTTAGTAAGAACTTTTTGTAAAATAACTTCATGTAGGTGATTTCCAGGGAAATGTTAAGAGTATAGCTAAAATTCCTTATTATAGAAATTGTAAAAAACGTATTAATTTAATAATTCAAGGCAAAATAAATAATATAATTGATATAAATAAAGGGGAGGATTTAGTGAAAAACGAAGAAAATCTAAAGGTTATTCCTTTAGGAGGTCTTGGGGAAATAGGTAAAAATATAACGGCTATTGAATACGCGGATGAAATCATTGTTATAGACTGTGGTATATCATTTCCAGATGAGGAAATGTATGGTGTAGATTTAGTAATACCAGATATAACTTATTTAAAAAATAATGCAGAAAAAGTAAAAGGTATTTTTTTAACTCATGGGCATGAAGATCATATAGGATCGCTTCCTTATATTTTAAAACAATTGAATGTACCTATTTATGGTACTAAGTTAACGCTTGGAATAGTTGCTAATAAGCTGAAGGAGCATAATATACTATCCGATTGTGAACTTCACAATGTAAATGCAGGAGAAACAGTAGAACTTAAAAATCTTAAAATTGAATTCATAAGGGTTACGCACAGCATAGCGGACTCATGTGCTATTGCCATTCATTCTCCAATGGGTGTTATATTGCATACTGGAGATTTCAAAATTGATTATACCCCCATTGATGGATTAGTCATGGATTTAGAACGTATCTCAAATTTAGGCAAAGAGGGTGTACTACTTCTAATGGCTGATAGCACAAATGTGGAAAGGCAAGGGCATACAATATCTGAAAAAACTATAGGAAATACTTTAACTAGAATATTTTCAAATGGGTTAGGAAGAGTCATTGTAGCAACTTTTGCTTCAAACATTCATAGAATTCAGCAAATTGCAGATGCTTCTATGAAAAATGGAAGAAAAATTGTTTTTAGTGGAAGGAGTATGGACAATATCTCACAAGTAGCTATGGAACTTGGATATCTTCATATACCAGAAGATTACCTCATAGGTATAGATGATATGCACAATTACTCAAATAAAAATATTACAATAATAACTACTGGAAGTCAGGGGGAACCTATGGCAGGACTTGCTAGAATGGCTTTTGCTACTCATAGAAAAATTGCACTAGAACCGGGGGACTTATTTATTATTTCTGCATCTCCTATTCCAGGCAATGAGAAACTTATATCTAGAGTTATCAATGAGTTATTTAAAAAAGGAGCAGAGGTAATTTATGAGGCTTTAGAAGAAGTACATGTATCGGGTCATGCATACCAAGAAGAATTAAAATTAATACACGCACTTGTTCATCCTAGATATTTTATGCCAGTTCATGGTGAATACAGACATTTAAGGCAACATGCTAAGTTAGCACAAATATTAGGTATGCAAGGAAAAGATATATTTACTATGGAAACAGGGCAAGTCTTAGAACTTACAAAGGATACAGCTAAAGTCACGGGACGGGTACACACTGGATCTGTATTTGTAGATGGACTTGGAGTGGGGGATGTTGGAAACATAGTGCTTAGAGACAGAAAGCACTTAGCAGAGGATGGTATGCTCACTGTAGTGGTTACCTTGGAGCGGGAATCTTATAGTATTATCGCAGGACCAGACATAATAACTCGCGGATTTATATATGCAAAGGAATCGGATGAATTGATTAGTGAAGTAAAAGAGCTTGTTAGGGGTGAACTTAATAAGTGCTTAGAAAATAAAATAATTGAATGGTATGTATTAAAATCTAATATTAAAAAATCTATAGAGCGATATTTATATCAAAAAACAGAACGTAGACCAATTATTTTTCCAATTATTATGGAAATTTAACGACATTTCAGAAGGAAAGTCTCCCATTTCTATAAGGTGGAGTTATATACTGTAACAAAAAAAACTTCAGTGGGCGTCTAAATCTCCTTCTGAAGTCGTTGATACTACAGCGACCCAGGAGATGATTTAAATAATTTAAATTTATTAATTATAAATTAGACATAAAAAATAACTGTTAAAGGGATTACCATAGAGGGAATCCCTTTAAACATATCTAAATTAAAATAATTAAGAAGAATATAGTAAATAATATCAGCTGCTTTTCTCTAAAATAAAAAGGACTTCATTGATGATGCTCTAATTCATATTTTTTTATATATTTTTGCATAGCTATGTTAATTTTTTTTCCACTTGTTATTAATTTAAGAGTGTTTTTATCGTTGCCAAGTTGAGAATAAATATAACAATTGTCTGAAAAATCAATTTGATGTATGATTTGGATCCAATAAAAATCATTAAAAGTACCTGAAATATTATCATTATTGCCGGTTCTTTTATACTTAAATATATAATACTCTTTATCAAATTCGTTTTTATAATATTTTACCAAATGTGTAATCTTACTATTATCTTTAGAAAATGGATAAATACTAATAATCCTAGTCCAAACTAAGTCATCATTATCAATTATCATAATATCACCCTATACAACAATATTCTTAATTAGACGGTGATATTACATATATTTAATTACAACTTATCGGGTAATAACATATCCTATAATTTACCTTAATATTGAATATTAGAATAAATGTTAAAGGTGATTTTCTGTATTAATATTTTGAAAGGGTTGCAGTTGAGGATTCAACAGTATAATATATATGTTATAATTGATAAATTTTGTCGTATTAGGAGGCTACTATATGAATTATTTTAGTGTTAGAGGTAAAGAAACTGTCGTAAATAGTAATGTTTGAGATTAAAGTGCCTGCCACAAGTGCCAATATGGGTCCTGGACTAGATACTCTTGGAGTTGCGTTTAAGCTCTATAATAGATTTATAGTAGAAGAGATAGAAAATGGACTTGAGATTCTTGGTTGTGATGAAAAATTTGCAAATAGTGATAATTTGGTTTATATTTCAATGTTAAAAACATTTGAAAAGCTTGGAAAAGTTCCAAAAGGTGTTAGATTAACGTTTAAAACAGATTTACCAGTTAGTGGAGGCCTAGGAAGTAGCGCTACGTGTATATTAGCGGGTATCGTAGCTGCTAATCGGATGTGCAAGGATGTTTTAACAAAACAGGAGGTTTTAGATTTTGCTTGCGAAATTGAAGGGCATTCGGATAATGTTACCCCTGCACTAGTTGGAGGAATGACTGTTTCAATTATAAATGAGGGAGTTGTCCATTATAATAAAATACCAATTAGTGGAGGTATAAAATTTTGTGCACTAATCCCAAAGCTACAACTTTCAACTGAGGATTCAAGGGCAGTACTTCCAAAAACAATATTTCTAAAAGATGCTGTTTATAATGTAGGTAGGGTTTCAATGCTTATTGTATCTATTGTTAATGGGGATTATAAAGGTGTTAAGCTAGCTTGCATGGATAAGCTTCATCAGCCATATAGAATGAGTTTAATTAAAAATTATTCAGAGATTACGAAGTTTGTTAAAGAAAGTGAAGCTTTAGGGGTATTTCTTAGTGGCGCTGGACCAACAATTATGGTGATGCTTAAAAAGGAAGATAATAATACTGAAGAAAAGCTGAAAAAATTCCTAAAGGGTCTATTAGGAAATTGGGAAACACTGAATTTAGAAATTGATGACGGTGGTTTGGAAATTGTTGAAAAAGGGTTAGATATATTAAATATATAATGAATTTCGTGTAAATTGGCTATATATACTTTTTGTATATATAGCCAATTTAATATTGTGAATGTGTTTTTTAGATCACGCTATCTTTTTAGTACAAGGTACTGATTTTGTAACTGTTCCGAAAACCCAAAATCTGTATCCCAAGAAATTAACTACTTGAGCTAATACCATTGAAATAATTTTTGCAAAAAAAGCATTCATAGAAGAATCTTTCATTAATAAGCTTAAGCCGATTAAGCTTATTCCAAGTGAGGCTGAATTAACAACAATAAATTGAACAATTTCCTTTGTAGTTTTTTTACTGGTTTTCGTATCAGTGAAAGTCCAATATTTATTTAAAATATAACTATTTAACGTACCACTAGAATAAGATACTATCTGACTTATAACATAGTTAACACCAAAGAGGCCGTTTAGCAGAGAAAACATACCAAAGTCAATTAAAGTATTTAATCCTCCTACACAACCAAATCTTGTAATACGTCTAAATTTTTTATTTATAAAAATATTGTAAATGTTCTTAGTAGTAGTCATATGTTTACTCCTTTAAATTTCTATATTTATATAATAACAAGCGTATTAGTTAATTAATTTTTCATTAATTCAATTATAACGAGAAACTATTGTATAAATATCAAATATTTATGTAAAGAATATGTTATTTGTAGAGCTTAGTGTTTATAAAACTATGCTTGTCAAGTTTTGATGAATATGAACGATATAATAATTATGAGAGTTTTAAGCCGATAGGCAATAAGAATATTGGTTATTGAATAGGAGTAGTTTTATGAATGATAAAGATATAAGGAAAAAGATTTGCGCACTTCTTGAAAAAGCTAATTCACTAAAATATAGTAATTCAAAGCTTACAATAGAATTTTCAAATGATGCATTACGCTTATGTGAAAAGATAGGTTATACACTTGGTGAAAAAGTAGCCAAATCATATATGGCTCATTCCTACAATAGCATTGGTAACTATGTAAAGGCTTTAGATTTAGTAAACGATTCACTCCACTATTTTCTCGAGGAAGGATTTTATGATCTTCAATGGTGGGGATATAATTTATTAGGTGTTATATTTTATGAGCTAGGTGATATTGAAAAAAGCATGGATTTTTATGATAAAGCTCAAACAATTGCAATAGAAATCGATTTAGGTAAAAGATATGATAAAAATGCCACTTCAAAAAGATCAAAAATGCTTACTTTAAATAATATCGCAGAAAATTATAAATTACTTAAAGAATACAAAAAAGCGCTAATTTATTGTGAAAGAGCTTATAATATTGATACACAGTTAGATTATAGTTTATCTAGAGGATTAACTATTCTTAGTTTAGGTGAAATTTATTACCTGTTAGAAGATTATGATAATGCAGAGAGTATAGCCTATAAGGCTTTATGGTATTTAAAACATTATAAATATACTTTAGCAGAGGGTGACACTTACAAATTAATAGCTGTGACTTCATGGAAAAAGGGGAATTACACGAAGGCTGATGAATATTTTTATATTGCCATAAATTTAAATGAGAAAGAATCAGTACCTACTTATAAGATTGATGCATTAATTAGTTATTATGAATATTTGTGCTATAGAGAAAAATCAACGTTGGCTTTAGAGGTATTAATAAATGCCTGTAATTTATCTATAAAATATAATCATCCAGAAAAAGTATCTGAAATATCTATTTTGCTATCAATTTTTTATGGGAATATAGCAGATTTTGAATCAGCTTTTAAATATACAAAATTGCACTACCAATATGAAAAGGTATATATAGAATCCTACAATAAGAATATTCTGTGTAGTTTAAATATTAAAAAGAAAATGCAGGAAGTAGAGAAAGAAAATAATAAAATTGTTGAAAAAATTAAAAATTTAAAAATGAAATCACAATCTCTACAAATTCTTGTGGAAAAAATATCTATTATTAGTGAACTAGGACAAAAAATCACTTCAACCCTAAATGAGCATTCGATATTAGACATGCTTTATTCAAGCATTAAGAATTTTATGGACTTGTCTTATTTTTGTATTGGCCTTTATGATGAGAAAAACTCCATGATAAATTTTTTGGATGTTATTATTAATGGTAAAAAGGAACAAATACCCAGTTTGTCAATTAGTAATAAACCAAGTTTTGCAGCAAATTGCATTGCAAGTAGTGAGGTAATTATAATTAATGATATTAGTAAGGAATTTCCAAAATACATTAATGAAGAGTCATATAACAACCAATTAAAATTGAAGTACAACACTGAATTAAACTCACTTATATTTTGTCCTCTTATAGTCAACAACAAAACTATAGGTGTAATGACTATACAAAGCAAATGGAAAAATGCTTTTACACCTTACCATATTGAAATGATTAAAGCACTATCATCTTATGCTGCTATCGCAATTAACAATGCAATAAAATCAATGGAACTAGAAACTGAAGTTACAAAGACAAAAGCGATTCAAATGAAATTAGAAAAACTAAATGGAAGGTTATTATCTTTGTCTGAAAATGATAGTTTAACAGGAATACCTAATAGGAGAAAATTTGATAACTACTTAAATGATGTTTGGAACATCGGTATACGAGAAAGAACTACTATATCCGTATTGCTTATTGATATAGATTATTTTAAAGAATACAATGATAACTTTGGTCACTTAGAAGGGGATGAATGTTTAGCTAGGGTTGCGGAAACTCTGGCAAATTTGAATAATGGGCAGCATTTTGTTGCAAGGTATGGTGGTGATGAATTTATAATTTTATTACCAAGGTGCTCAATTGAGAGTGCAATTAAATTTGGAGAAATTATAAAAAGTAAGATGGTAGAAGTGAATATTTTACATGGATTCTCGAAAATTTCAAGTAGGGTTACTCTATCAATTGGTGTCTCGTCTATCATTCCCAGCAAAAATATTTCAATAAATGAATTTATAAGAAAAGTTGATACTGCGCTTTATGTTGCTAAAAAATGTGGAAGAAATCGAATATCATCTGAAGTACTAATGAAGAATAAATCTGAATATAAACATAGAAAATAGTAAAAGGGATTTCCAAATGTGGGAATCCCTTTTACTATATCTAGATAAAAATATAAGGTTATTTTAAATAATACAAAAAATACATAATCATTTGATAGTTGATACATAGTTGTTTGTTATGATAGATACATGAAAGGAAAGCAAATTATATTTCAAATAAATTACCTCAATAATTGAATAGGATTTGTAATTTAAAGGAGTTGGGAGATTATTTTAAATGTCTCTTAAGTAATTGTTAACATTATTCTCAGAAAATTCTCAGCGAACTCTAAGGTTAGTTTAATTTGGATTATATATTATAGTGAGTATATTAATTTGAAAATAACCTATTATAAGGAGGTTTGACGTCAAGGTGATTACTCTTGAAAATGCACTAATTATAATGTTAGTACTAATATGTATCGTTTTAATTTTAATATTTGTAACTGAAAATAATAAAAAATCGAATATTGATAAAAAAGCGAATATTGATAAAGAATTTTATTCTCTCGGAACTTTGAATCAATTAAAAGTGTATGGAAAAAATGCAAAGAAATCTATTGAGGAATCAATTGATAGGCTCTCAGAAATAGATAACAAAATGTCAGTATTCAAAGACTATAGTGAAATTTCAAAAATAAATAACAATGCCGGAAATCAGCCACAAATAGTTAGCGAGGATACTTATTATGTTATTCAAAAAGCTATAAAATACTGCTCGCTTTCAAATGGAGCTTTTGATATAACAATTAGGCCAATAGTTGCTTTATGGGGGATTGGCAAAGAAGGTGCAAGGATACCTGCAATTAATGAAATTAAGGATACCCTTAAAATTGTAAATTATAAGGATATAGTAATAGACAAAAATAATAGTTCTATTTTTTTGAAAAATGAAAAACAGGAAATTGATGTTGGAGGCATTGCGAAAGGGTATGCGGCAGATGAAGTAAAAAATATAATACTTAAAAATGGTATTAAGAGCGCTCTCATAAATCTTGGAGGTAACATAGTGGTAATCGGAGCAAAAGAGGATGGAACCCCTTGGATCGTTGGCATTCAAGATCCAATTAAACCTCGTGGCGAATTTGCTTTAACTATAAGCGTGATTAATAAATCGGTAGTTACTTCAGGAAATTATGAAAGATTTTTTGAAAAAGATGGTAGAAGATATCACCATATAATAAATCCAAGAGACGGGTACCCCTCAGAAAGTAATATCATAAGTGCTACAATAATCTCTGATTATTCTATTGATGGCGATGGATTGTCAACTGGTGTGTATATTATGGGAATCAATAAGGCTATTAAGTTAATAGAAGAAATAAAGGGCGTAGATGCTATATTTATTACTAAAAATAAAGAAGTTTATGTTACAACAGGTATTCGAGAAAATGTTACACTTACAAATTATGAATTTGTATATAAAAATGGGATTTACGAGGAGATGTAAAAATGAAAAAAAAGATAAAGAAAATACAAATATTTAGACTAGTAGTACAATTAATTTTATTTGTTTTATCACCAGGCTTATTTATATTAGTTTTTTCAGAACTTAAAAGCATATATGTAATGATTATTAAAGGCAATCTCAATTTCATTGGAGCTTTTCCTAGTTTAATTGAGTTTATAACAGCTATTATTATTACGATTGTACTTGGTAGATTCTTCTGTGGTTGGGTTTGTGCCTTTGGAACCTATAATGATCTACTGCATTTACTGTCTAAAAATATACTCAAAATTAATTTTAAAGTAAACGAAAAAGTAGATACTGCACTAAAATATGTAAAATATCTAGTGCTAATATTGCTTGTAGTTGTTGTATGGACCATGGGAAATAAAATTTTTGAAATGGCTAATCCTTGGGATGCCTTTGCACAAATAACGAATTTTCCTCAGGTATTATCAGATTATACTATAGGAATCATGCTATTATTTGCAATAACAATAGGGGCTTTCTTTGTAGAAAGATTTTTCTGTAGATATTTATGTCCTTTGGGAGCTGTTTTTAATCTAGTTTCGAAAATAGGCATTTTAAAAATTAAAAAGCCCACTGAAAAATGTGGAAAGTGTAGATTATGTACAAACAATTGTTCAATGGGATTATCACTTTATAAAGTTGAAAGCGCATGTGGTGGGGACTGTATTAATTGTTTTAAATGTATTGAAACATGTCCTAGAAATAATACTCATGTAAATGTTCTTGGTGAAAATGTAAATCCTGAACTTGCGAGTTCTTTAGCCTTAGCTGCTATGGTGGGACTTTATGCTGTTAACAATTTAGGAGGAACGGTACTCGCTGAAAGTGGGTTAATCGGGGCAAATAATACTTCTGTAAGTACCTCTGATAATAATGTAAATTCAACTGGTAGTGTTCAAAGCTCAAGTACTAGTAATACAAATACCAGTACTAGCTCAACTTCTTCAAACCAGAGTAAATATAAGGATGGAACATACACGGGAACCGGTACTGGGTTTAGAAGAGGTACAACTGAAATTTCAGTTACAATAAAAGATAATAAAATTACTAATGTTGCAACAGTATCAAATGAAGATACTCCTAATTTTTATCAAAGGGCAGAAAGTGTAATAATTTCTGAAATAGTTTCAGCTCAATCGACGGCCGTAGACACAGTTTCTGGTGCGACTTACAGCAGTGAAGGAATTATTAGTGCAACTGAGGAGGCGTTAAGCAAAGCTAAAGCATAGTATAATTAGAGAATGCATATACTGATGGGAATTCCTGAAATATGTCTTTATTAAATTCAATTATTAGAGCTAGACTAATAAAAGCTGATGCTATTATTGGCAACCTTAAATAAACAATAAATTGTGATATAATATAAGAAAATAAGCAAAATATTAATATTTATGAACGAGGTGTTATGCTTGAATAGTAATGAATTAGTAAAGGCTTTTGAGGATTATAAAACTAAGAAGATAGATTTGCTTGAATTTTTAAAAAGGCTACCAAATGAAAAAGAAAGATTATATGAAATTTATATTGTATATCTAATATTAGAAACAACAACCATTGAGAAGGAATTACTAAAAATTTTAGAAAGGAATAAAGCTGATTCAAAAGTTTTTTATAATGCTTTCTATTGTATTTGTACATACTATAGGAGAAGAAAAGATACTAGTAAATATGGAGAAATGCTAGCACAATATAAATATTGCTTTTATGAAAATCCAACATATAGTTATTTAAATGCAATGTTTCTAATGCAACGTGGTAGAGATGGTGATATTGAGGAAGCCATTATCTTGTCAGGAAAGTCAATAAAGAATGTCCCAAATAATGTAGGTATAATTCATTGTTATACCGAGATTATTGCTGAAGCTTTTGAACAAGGTGTTCTTAATGTACAAAGTAACAGCGTAGAACTAAATCAGGCTACGCAATTGTTGCAAAGTGTTTTAAAAGAAACATCAAATTATGCTAAATTTTATTGCACATACGGAAGGTTGCTTGCAATAGATGGAGATTATAAAGGAGCTAAGTGTGAAGTATTGAATGCTATTGACAAAGAGGATTCTAGTAGGTCTGATTATTCTTTGAGAATAGGGGAATACCAAAAATATTTAATTGAAATAACTTCTAAAAATTATTCAGATAAAGCTATTCTTAAATTTCAAAATTATAGTGATAAGATGGACGGCTTAAATAAAGAAATAAGAGATTCGATGGTTCAATCTGAAAAGGAAATACAAAGTAATATAAAAGATTCTCTAAATAAAAATTTAGAGTTTTTAGGCTTTTTTACTGCCTTGATAAGTTTCATTATTGCTTCTGTTCAAATTTTGACTAAATCAAATTTTCAAGATGCTTTTCAATTAATTTTAGAATTAGGTGGAATGATAATGTTAGTATTAAGTAGCTTTGGTATAATACTTAACGGAAATAAGTACATTAAAAGGAGCATAGTTGTATTTATAATGGGTATTATAACTATTCTTTTAGCATTATGTATTCATAAATTCACCTAATATTATTAATAAGACGAGTTAAAAATTAAGGAGTTGTATTTAATGAAATTCTCAAATCGTGATTCAATTTCAAATGCAGGGAATAAAATCAATGAAGATATTGTCTATGTAACTGATAATTACGGTTGGGTTATAGATGGCGCTACAGGACTTAATAATAAAAATTTTACAAATTCAAATAGTGATGCGAATTGGTTTGTTAATGAGTGGAATAATTATCTTAAAGAAAATATTTCGGATAAATCTGCAAGCATTAAAGAAATTATTATTAAGGGTATAGAATATATAAGTAATAAATTCTATGGAATTACGGGATTAAAACATGTTGATAAGGTTGATTTACCATCAGCATCAATAGTTCTACTGCGTATTAACAATAAAATAGTAGAGTACTTTTTACTTGGAGACTGCACTTTAATAGTCCAAAATAACAATGATGAATCATTAATTATAAAACAAAATTTACTTGATATACTAGATAATAAAGCAAAAATAGAAATGGCTAAATTAATGACAAATGAAGGAATGAATTTTATCCAGGCTAGGCAG
>Ga0209125_1000413_pt1 | contig 57069 bp, 70 predicted proteins | sample BarGraIncub1131A_FD_184503 | JGI IMG/M metagenome (GOLD analysis project Ga0209125, IMG submission 184503) | Arctic peat soil microbial communities from Barrow, Alaska - Barrow Graham LP Incubations 11-31A (SPAdes) (version 2) | ecosystem: Environmental > Terrestrial > Soil > Wetlands > Peat... | reverse complement strand
GAGTTCTTTTATATATATATATATATATTGACAAAGTGTGTTTATTGTGATATACTTGTAGGAAGTTGATTTGAGATTTTGGTTAATTTGAATAGGTGGTTTATGGTCATTTATTCAAATTAACCAACATTAAAAATCAAAATATGAAAACGAAAGCAGTTCGTTGTTATACAACATCAGACGACAAGAGGTTTAACCTTTATTTGCATGTTGATAAAAAATTGTTGGCCAAAAAAATTTCTGATTTTTTGGGCCAAGTAATGGTATACTGTTTCTTCCTTTGCGGTTTTACAGCCTTTTTAATGGTTGGATATTGCATAAGTAAAATGAGTATGTCATTTTCTCAATTTTACCTAATTTTTACATTAGGTGCGATCGGATCAGTTCCTTTTATTTTTCTCCATTGGGAGAAAGTAAAAGAATTCCTTACGGTGGCAAAAGAAAAAACCAAAGCAATAATCATGAAGATTTTTGCCTAAATAAAATATTTTTAGCCCGATTCACTCTTTTGTGTTCGGGCTAAATTTTTATGTTATACTCTAAATATATGACACAAGAAGAAACTGGAACTTTATATATAGTAGCTACTCCTATAGGAAACCTAGAAGATATTACTCTTCGGGCACTTCGTATACTTAAAGAAGTGGACTATATCTTATGTGAGGATACAAGAACTACACAGGTTTTACTTAATAAATATGAAATAAAGACAAAGACTATGAGTTACCATGCTCATAGCACAGAGAACAAAGAATCAGTTATAATTAATCTTTTAAAAAATGGAAAGAATTTAGCTCTTGTCTCAGATGCTGGAACTCCATGTATTTCTGATCCAGGAGTAATGCTTGTAGCAAATGTTAAAAATGAATTTGGAAATGAAGCCCATGTTGTGCCAATACCTGGTCCTAGCGCTCTAGTGTCTGCATTATCGGCTAGTGGGGTGTCATCGGCAGAGTTTGTATTCTTAGGTTTTCTTCCTCATAAAAAGGGTAGAGAGACTTTATTTAAAGAAATAGCAAACAGTAAAAGGGTGATTGTTTTCTATGAATCTACTCACAGAATTTTGAAGACATTGGCTTCCTTGTCTAAATACGCACCAACCTTTAAAATCGTTATAGGAAGGGAACTCACAAAACAATTTGAGGAATTTGTGCAAGGTACACCTGCCGAAGTTTTGGAGTATTTTACGGTAAATAACGACAAACAAAGAGGCGAGTTTGTAGTGATTGTAGACCCTAAATAAATAAGATATAATACAATTATGAGTCCCGTTAAAAGCCGCGGTCACGGAAAACGGGAGGTAAGATTATTGAATTATTAAAATTAATATTAAGTCAGTTGTGTTTATTGCATATAGTGATAATCGCGACCTGCTTCTAACGGGATGAGAAAAGAAAAAACATTGTTTATTATAGGTTTATGGATGGTGATATTATCATTTTCTGGTTTTCCTACTGCCACAAAACAAATATTATTTTTGATTACAGGCTTAGCCATTATGTATCTTGCTTATTTATATTACTTGGAAGTTAAGGCTAAATTATCAAAAGATGTAAATAATAGCAAAACATTTGTAGACAATATTGGAAGTGGAGAATAAATATGTCATTTAAAAAAAAGAAAACAAATTTTATTTTCATCAGCCTCGCACTTGTAGTTTGCGGGGTTGTTGCTTATTATATTATTCCAATGGTTTATAGTAATGACATTGAGTACACTGTTGAGAAAGATTTAAATAAAGAAAATGTAGATGTACTTAAAAATACTACAGAAAATGTAGATGGGCTTAAAAATACTACAGAAGATTTACAAACAGAAAATTTAGTTAAAGAAAATATAGATGTACCAATTACTGTAACTCATATAGAAACTCCTGACCATGTAAAAGCTCTATATATATCGGGTTGGGTTGCTGGCTCCAAAAATTTTTTAGCTTCTATTGTTAAAATAGTAGACGAGACTGAAATCAATACAGTTGTTATTGATATCAAGGATTCTACTGGAAAAATTAGTTTTCATATAGATGATCCTGAAATACAAAAAATCGGAAGTTCTGAAAATCGTATAAGCAATATTAGAGCTCTTACAGCAATGTTACATTCAAAAAATATTTATATAGTTGGAAGAATTTCTACTTTTCAAGACCCATACTTAACAAAATTAAAACCAGAGTGGGCAATAAAGAAAATCAGTGATGGTGGAGTTTGGAAAGACAGAAAGGGTTTGTCATTTCTTAATCCTACAAGCAAAGATGTTCATAAATACATAGTATCTATTGCTCTTGATTCATACAACGAAGGATTTGATGAACTGAATTTTGATTATATAAGATATCCTTCGGACGGTGATTTGAAAGACATAAATTATAATCTAGTAAAAGGTGAAACTAGATCAGATAATATGGAAAAATTCTTTAAGTATCTCAGAGATGAAATTAAAAAAAATGGAGATATCCCTATGTCGGCTGATATTTTTGGACTAACGACTGAAGCAAAGGATGATATGGGTATAGGCCAAGTTTGGGAAAAAGTAATACCTTATTTTGATTTCGTTTGTCCAATGGTTTATCCATCTCACTATCCACCTGGCCACGCAGGATATAAAAATCCAGCATTGTATCCATATGAAGTAATAAACAGAGCTCTCGCGAGTGCGGTAACCAGAACAAAACTCATCAATCAAAATATATTAAAGATACGCCCATGGTTACAAGATTTTGATTTAGGGGCAACTTACACGAAAGAACTTATTAGAGCTGAAATGAAGGCAGTATATGACAATGGCTTAACATCTTGGATGTTATGGGACCCAAAAAATACTTATACTCCCTCCGCTTTGAAACTTGAAACAATTAATTAATTTTGTAATAATAAATAATATATGTCAGATATCATTAAACTAAATAAAAAGAAAATATTAAAAGGTGTAGGTTTTGGTATTCTTTTTCTATTGATAATAGCAGGATCTTTTGGATTGGGAATTCATATAGGATATTCACGTAGACTAGATATAGAAAAAATTGCTTCAATAATAAATAAAGAACCACAAGTCGAAACAACTGCGGACTTCAGTTCTTTTTGGAAAGTTTGGAATACTTTGAATGAAAAATCTATATATGCAAAGAAAATAAACGACCAAGAACGAGTCTGGGGAGCTATATCTGGGCTTGCATCTTCTATGGGGGACCCATACACTGTATTTTTTCCACCTAAAGAAAATAAGTCTTTTAATGAGGAAATAGCAGGATCCTTTGTAGGTATAGGAGCAGAAATTGGAATGAAAGATAAAATACTGACTATTATCTCTCCTCTAAAGGATACTCCTGCTTGGAAAGTAGGATTAAAAGCAGGAGATAAAATTATAAAAATAGATGATATAACAACATTAGACATGACAGTTGATAAGGCTATTGAAATGATTCATGGAAAGAGTGGGACTATCGTTAAGTTGTTAGTACTTCGTCCTGGTGAAAGCGAGACACGTGAATTTTCTATTACAAGAGACACAATACAAATACCAACAATAGATACAGAGTTACGTCCAGATGGAATCTTTGTTATTAAGCTTTATAGTTTTTCAGAAAATTCAGATAAATTATTCAAGGATGCAATCATAAAATTTATTGATTCAAAATCAAGTAAATTGATACTTGATTTACGAGGTAATCCTGGTGGATATTTAGAATCAGCTGTAAATATTGGCTCATGGTTTATAGATGAAGGAAAAACAATATTAATTGAAGACTCTGGCAATGGAAATAAACAAAAAATTTACAGAAGTCATGGTCCCAGATTGTTTAATAATAATTTATCTTTTATTGTGTTAGTTGATGGTGGCTCGGCTTCTGCTGCTGAGATATTGGCGGGTGCTTTAAAAGAAAATAATATCGCAACCTTAGTAGGAGAAAAAACTTTTGGTAAAGGTTCTGTTCAGGAACTTATTAAAATTACAGATGATACTTCTCTAAAAGTTACTGTAGCAAATTGGCTTACTCCAAACGGAGTTTCAATATCTTTACAAGGTTTGGAGCCAGATGTAAAAATACCATTTACACAGAAAGATGCTGATGCGAAACAAGACCCTCAAATGGACAAGGCAGTTGAAATTTTAAAGGCAAAATAGGAGTTTAGGCGGATGAATCCACCAAAACTTTTAAAACAATAAATCATTATAAATTAATTATATTTTTACTTAATAATATATCTTAGTGATAATGTTATTTAGATAAAAAGTTTAGGCGGATGAAAGTAATTTTACTTACAGATATACCAAAGGTAGGAAATAAATACGATGTAAAAGACTTTAAAGAAGGATATGCTCAAAATGTTTTATTAGCAAAAGGACTAGCTTGTCTTGCTACAAAAGCTGAGCTAGCTAAAATAGAAGACCGTAAAAAACATCAAGAAAAGAAAAAAAATGAAGAAATAGAGTCATTTAAAAATCTAATTTCTTCTGTAGGTGGAACGACTATTAAAATAAAAGCCAAAGCAAACGATAAAGGTCATTTATTTAGGGCAGTAGGACCTCATGATGTAATTTTAGCTATTAAAGAAATTACTGGAATTGAATTAAGTGAAAATTCACTAAAAATGGAACACATAAAAAATCTAGGAATTCATACCATTTCAATTAAAAAAGGGGACATGAAAGGGGAATGTAAAATTGAAGTTGTTGCTATATAAAATAAAATCCCCTCCGATTTTGGTCGAAGGGGTTTTTATTTATTATATTACGTGAACAATTTTTTTAACCGAGGTTGTTTTATTGAAATTAATTTTTCTTTTTGTTCCAAATTTAACCAATCCTTCTTTAAGAGCAAACAGAGTATGGTCTTTACCAAGTCCTACATTAGTTCCTGGAAGAATTTTTGTTCCTCGTTGACGTATGATAATTGATCCAGCCTTTGCCTTTTCACCAGCGTAAAGCTTTGTACCGAGATACTTTGGATTTGAATCTTTTAAGTTTTTAGCCGAACCCCCGGCCTTCCTATGTGCCATATATTATTATGCTAGCCAGTAGCCAATTTATTAATTATAATCAAGTACGTATGAGTATACCTAATATATTACATAAAATCAAGAGCAAAAGCGGTATTGACAAAAGTACTATCATGTATCTTTTTATTATAGTAGGGGTGGGAATTGGGTCTTTTGGTTTAGGTAGATTGTCTGTTTATAATATAGGTAATGAAGATATTATTAATGATGTGCCTAGTTCGACTAATAGTATTTTAATGAAAGACACAATTATAAAGGAAAATGATATTAATGCCATACAAATTGTACAGAATAAAGAAAAGAAGTATGTAGCTTCAAAAAATGGTAAAATGTATTACAGTCTAGGTTGTAGTGGTGCATCACGTATTAAGCTAGAGAATCAAATTTGGTTTAGTACTTCGTTAGATGCTGAGAAATCTGGTTATTCAAAATCAACATCTTGTAATTAACATATGAAATTATTTTATAAAATTTGTATTATATTATCTCTAGCTTTGTCTATTTTTTTAGTAAGGAATGATATTAAATTGGCTCTTAATAATGTTTCAAAATATTTTGATACAAATATTAAAAATCCAATAGTTAAATTTACAGAAAAACAAGAAGTACAATTAGCAAAAAAGGTTGATCTGCCTGGAGCTCTTCGTGTTGTTGGTAATTTAATTAATGGTAAAACAATATTATCTAAAAATAATATTATTACATTTACAAATAAATATAGAAAAGAAAATGGTAATCTTGAACCATTAAAAGAAAATAGTAAATTAGACATATCGGCTGAAAATAAATTGCGAGATATGTTTGATAATCAGTACTTTGAGCATATGTCTCCGAGTGGACAAAGTGTGTCAGATCTTACCAATCAAGTAGGTTATGACTACATATTAATTGGAGAGAATTTGGCCCTAGGAAACTTTAAAGATGATTTAGCTTTAGTTGATGCATGGATGGCTAGTCCCGGTCATAGAGCTAATATTTTGAATAGACATTATACTGAAATTGGCGTAGCTGTTGGAAAAGGTGTTTTTGAAGGAAAAAATGTTTGGATATCTGTTCAGCATTTTGGTACCCCTAGAAGTGTATGTCCTCCTGTGGATCAAGTTCTTTACGGAGTCATTGATATTAACCAAACTAAATTGAATACAATGGAGGATGATCTAGTTATTAGGCGAGAGAAAATTGATAAGAATGTCATTTTTGAGGGGAGTACTTACACAGAACAAATTAATCAATATAATTCTCAAATTGATATTTATAATCAATTAATAATAAATACAAAACAAAAAATTGAAACCTATAATAATCAAGTGCAAAATTTTAATACTTGTCTTTCTAGTAATGGGTCAATTTAGCCTCATTTTATTAGTAGGGCAGCATTTTTAATGGAGGTCAAATGGCTTATATTAAATATGATAGAGTGTCGCACAATATATCTTTTGCGACACTAATATCTATAAATAAGCTTTATGTATAAAGGATTCATTATTTTATCCTATTAATCTACTTACTTATTCATCTCTATGTATTTATATAGGTTTTTATTTTAATTAATTCTCAAAAATGTATTTGTGAGTCTACGCTCCCCTAATTCTTATATGTCTGAATTATTTTTAAAATTATTATTTTGTGAATAAAAAATAATTTTAAAAATAATTATGTTTTATTCATTATTGACGTAAAAAATCAAGTATGTTGTAATATGTAATTATTTCAAATTATCTATACTTCCAGCATCTGTGACCTTTTTAAACCCAGCCTTATCCATGAGCTGTTTAGCCATCATAGATCTATTCCCAGATTCGCAATAGAGAGATATTTCTGTATTTTTGTCTAAATATGGATACATACTTTCCATCATATCCATTATGTCATGATGAATTGCTCCATCTATGTGCCCGTTATTAAATTCTTTTTCTGTTCTTACATCAATTAAAATCATATATTTTTTTGTGGTAAGCGTAATAAATTATTTTTCAAAAAAATGTCTCAATCAGTAGATTGACCTACTAAGTGGCCGAGTTTAGAGGTACAACCTCCGCAGCCAATTTGAGGTTGGACCTCTAAACTAGGAGACCCGAGGACTTTTTTTGTAATATAATTTATGAAGCTTTTTCATCCGCGCCTATAGCGAGACATGTTAATAATTTATTTTTTTCTTCTTTCTAAATATTTTCTATTTTTTAATTTTTCGGGCATTAAATCTTTTGTAGTATATTTTTCATAATCTTTACCATAACCGATTTCCTCGTTTAGTTTTGTCGTTGGGTTACGAATCATGAGCGGAATTGGCAGATTACCATAAGTTTTAACGTCTTCTTTTGCCTTTAAATAGGCGTTATAAGCACTTCTATCCTTTGGTGCCAAAGAGAGATAAACAACGCCATGAGCTAGGTTTTCACCGCATTCAGGCATACCTATGGTTTCCACGGCTCTAAATACATCATTAGCTACCACGAGAGCTGTCGGTAATGCTAATCCAATATCTTCTGATGCAAATATAACCATACGTCTTGCAATAAATTTAGGATCTTCACCGGCATCAAGCATTCGACACATGTAGTAAAGTGCGGCGTCAGGTTGACTCGCACGCATACTTTTTATAAATGCACTTATTGTATTATAATGTTCATCGCCTTTTTTATCGTAACGTAGAAATTTTGATTGAAGAGTGTTTTTAAAATTTTCGATATTTATTTCTTTATAGAGTGATACTGTATTTTCTATCATTGCGATTGCTTGACGAGCATCTCCGTTTGCCATAGATATGAGCCAGTCAGATGCATCTTTTTTTATTTTGTATCCAGTTCTCTTGATAATTTTTTTCATATCATCATTAGAAAATTCTTCTAATATGAAAACTCGACAACGAGAAAGTAGTGCCGGAATAACTTCGAAGCTTGGATTTTCAGTTGTTGCTCCGATGAGTACAAGCTTTCCACTTTCAACATAAGGTAAAAGAAAATCTTGTTGAGCTTTATTGAAACGATGTATCTCGTCAAGAAAAAGAATTTTGGGTCCCAAAAGAGTGCCACTTCCACTTGGAGACGAATTTAATATTTGACGAATATCTTCTTTTCCTGCAGAAACAGCAGAAAGCTCATGATAGTCCGCATTTAGTGATTTAGCATATATTTTTGCAAGTGTAGTTTTTCCAACTCCAGGTGGTCCCCAAAGGATAAATGAAAATACATGTTTTTTAGAAATAGCTATAGAAATAGGCTTATTTGGGCCAACAAGATGTTCTTGGCCTATGAATTCAGTCAATTTTTGAGGTCTAATTTTTGATGCCAATGGTTCCATATGTGTATATTATAGCAAATATTAATAAATCCCTCCTAAATTATAATATTTAGGAGGGATTTATTAATTAAATAGAAAATTTTTTTAATTAATAACACTGTTTACAGCTTTTCCTGTTTCGAGTGCGGATATAATATTTTTTGCAGCTATTTCAGCCATTGAATCTCGAGCAGATTGTCGAGCAGATGCTATATGTGGTGTCAATACTACATTGGATAGTTTAGTAAGTCCTGGTGTGAGTTTTGGTTCGAATTCATAAACATCAAGAGCAGCTCCACGAATTATACCTTTTTTTAGAGCAGAAACTAATGCTTTTTCATCAATTACAGCACCTCTTGAAGTATTAATTAAAAAAGCGGTTTTTTTCATTGTTGCAAGTGTTTGTTTGTTTATAAGATGGTGAGTTGTAGGAAGTAGCGGAACATGAAGTGATACTATATCAGCTTCACGGAGTATTTCTGCTGTTTCTTTTCTATTTGTTTGACCTATTATTTTTTCAAGTTCAATGTTTGGAGCAATATCACTATAAATAACATTAACACCAAATCCGTAATGTAACATTTTAGCAACTTCTGTTCCTATCTGACCTGCACCTATTAATCCAACTGTTTTACCCTTTAAATCTGTTCCAATTAATAAATCCGGGTCCCATCCTTTAAATTTACCTTTACGCATAAATCTATCTCCTTCGTCGATTCTGGTAGTTAAGGTAAGTATAAAAGCCATTGTGTGTTCTGCTACTGCAGTTGCTGATGTTCCTGGAGTATTTGAAACACAAATATTCCTTTTCTTTATTTCATCGATATCAAAATTATTGAAACCAACAGAAAAATTTGCACAAACTTTTACGGTAGGACAAGCTTCAAAAATTTCTTTATCAATATCATCAGTTAAAAATGAAATAATACCGGCGTAAGGTTTTTTCTTTAGGGCTTTAATTATTTCTTTTTTTGTTGGAGGAATTTTAGATTTACCAATATCAAAACTAATTCCTTTTTCTCTTAATAATTTAAGACCCGCTTCTGGAATTTTTCTTGTAATATATATTGTTTTATTCATCTTGTTGTAAAAATAGCATTATTTGTTTGCTGTTTTTAAATTAAATAATTAATTAAATCCAATATTTGTTGTTTTTCTGTTCTTTTCAGCAACTAAAGAAATTTTTTCCATCATTGAAACTGCTTCAATTGGATATTTACCTTTTGCTGATTCTTCGGACAACATAACTCCATCTGCCCCATCTAGTATTGCATAAGCGACATCAGAAACTTCTGCTCGTGTTGGTGTAGGACTGTCAACCATAGATAAAAGCATTTGAGTAGCAACAATAACCATTTTACCTGCTTTATTACATGCGTCTATAATATGATGTTGAACAAACGGAATTTCTTCAAGTGGAAATTCATTACCCAAATCCCCTCTTGCTACCATTATTGCATCGGTTACTTTAAGTATTTCATCCAAGTTATCAACTGCTATTTTTCTTTCTATTTTTGCAATTACTTTCTGGTTACCACCTCTTTCTTTTATTAATTCCTTTAATTTTATAACATCAGATGCTTGCCCAACAAATGATAGAGCTATGTAATCTACTTCTTGTTTTATTCCAAAAGTTAAATCAGCGATATCTTTTTCTGTTATTACTTCTTCACCTTCTTCTCCTCCAAAACGATGTTCTGTTCCCTCCTGGACTCTAGGTCCAGATAAATCTTGAATAATTGGAATATGTATGTCATGTTCTTCTTTGGCTACTTCACGAATATTTTTTATGATTTCCGCATGCCATTCATATGTTCCCCATGAGAAATTTAAACGAACTATATCCATATGGTGTTTAATTAGAGCAGAAATTGTCTCCTTGCTATTACTGGCTGGTCCGATGGTTGCGATTATTTTTGTGGTTGATTCCATAAATCTATTTTCCTTTGTTAATTATAATTATTTTTGCATTATACCGTAAAAAAAGTATATTTTCAATACTTTAAAATATGAATAAGAAATAAATCAAATAAAAACACCTATTTTGTAAGGTGTTTTTATTTGATTTATTTCTTTGGAGTAACTTTCTTTGGCTTCTTTACTTCCTTGCGAGCGCCTGTACCTTTTGCCATATATTTAAAAATTTAATTTATTAATAATAGAAGTATTATAACAACAAACGAGGAGCATGTGCAAATAAATATCAATTAATTTGCATAATGTCCGAGAGCCGTTGTTCTATCGTACTCGATATAACAACAAACGAGGAGCATGTGCAAATAAATATCAATTAATTTGCATAATGTCCGAGAGCCGTTGTTCTATCGTACTCGATATAACATTTTTAAACTATTTTAAAAAATATTAAAATCGATTATAATATACTCATGGATCCCGTTAGAAGCCGCGGTCGCAGAATATAACGGGAATTATAATTTAATTTTAACAGATAGTGTTGTTAGTAAATAATACTGACCGCGACCTGCTTCTAACGGGATGGATGATGAAAATGAGGTAAATGAAAAAAGTGAAAAAAAAGAGCCTATTTGTCCACGTTGTGGACTACGTTCTTATGATGATATTTGTAAGAATTGTGGAACTCCTATTGTAGACAAAAGTGACGATGAGGAAGAAGATTACAATTGGAGAGAAAAACATCGTTAATGGTTCTATTTAATTAATTTAAAATTTGTGATCGCGACAACTTGCGTATTTTTTTCGTAGTTATATATAAATTTTGCTTTGCTCTGTATGTGTCCGTCTTCATACGTAACTTCACCGCTGTGAGCAATTGGATTGGCTATGACTGAAATGGTGTGCCAATTACCTCCAAGGACAGGGCTATTTGTTGCAATAGTTTTTATATTTTCTTTAATATATTTTTCAACTAATATTTTTTCATCCAAAGTTTCGCAGTCTATTTGACCCATCGATTTTGAATAAGTAAGATTTTCTTTGTTTTTATATACATAAACTCCATCTCCCCTATTTATCATTTCTCCAAATCCTACAGTTGCACTTCCGTCACCAAATACTATCGCTAATTCTTCTTTTACGTTCATTCCTTCAGCAAAAGAATTCCACCATACAGTTGCTTTTCTTCCCATAATATTTTGAATTAGGGGACCGACTGTTCCCTCGAATAGTCCCACCTTAGAATCTTTTTCTGCTGGAATATTATTAAATTCACCATTTATTTTATCTCCCGATATATTTAATTTCAGCCAGGATATATCATACAATCCTTTATCTGTTTTATCAGAATTATAATAACAAAGATTAAATATATTTGGATCCTCAGGTTTTTCTTCCTCTGTTTTATTTTCTGTAATTATATTATTATCTATCGTGACTATTACCGCAGTTTCTTTTTTGTAGATAATATTTGATATTACACCACCTATTATTACAATAATTAAAATTATTAAAATAATTTGTTTAATTTTATATTTATTTTTCATTACATTTTAATTATATCATCAATATTAATTTTATTATTTTATATAAATAGTTTGGCAATTCTAATCTCATCAAAGGAAATATTTGAGCCTCCTTTATCTAAAATAGATTTTATTGGGCTTAGTTTACCTTTTTCGTCATCCTTCAATTTATCGTTTGCTTTTTTTACCAAGGCTACATCTTTGCTCTTTGGTTTAATATGTTCAATATTTACATCTGGATATTTTTTCATAATATCTTCTATGTGTTGGATTATAGTACCTTTTACCAAACTTCTTTCTTTTACTATTTCATCAATATTTTTACCTTTCTCGAGTAGCTCTTTAGTAATTATAATTGAAGGAATTTTTATATTTTTTGTTAATTTATTTTTTACTTTTTTATTGCCAGTCTGTATTGTTCCACCCATTCTGTTTATAAAATCTTCTTCCATTTTTTTTTGCTCTTCTGATTTTAATTTCTTAAACATAAGCTCGTTACTAAAACTCTGATTTTTTAAATCTTGGTCAAATTCTAAGACCTTAGGGTCTACTCGAAGAGAATCACCATTAAATCCCACCAAACTAATTCCCTCAAGAGTTCGTACCCGAGAAAGAGCAACATATCCCATTCCGTATGAAAACGTTCGGGAAAGGTCTATTTCTGCGTTATCCAGGGACATTCCTTGGCTCTTATGAATAGTAATAGCCCAAGCCAAACGAAGTGGAATTTGTGACAATGAAGCTTTTATCTTCCCGTCTTCCTCGATTGCCCATTGTTCTGGTTTAAGAGTTATTTTTTTACCATTATATAATTCTATAATAGGATTACCATTTTCCTTTTCAAACCCTATGATCTTACCACGGGAACCGTTTACATAACCTTCTTCAAAATTATTTTTAATACACATTATTTCGGCACCAATTTTTAATTTTAACTTTTCATGAGCGAGACAACTTTTTTTTAATATGTCTGTTAACATTTCAGGACCGCTAGTTGTCATATGGGAAATTCTTTCCTCATTTTGAATGAGAGAAAGTTCAATATTATTTATATCATCTACGTTAACATTGTGTGTATAGAGTTTAGTTGCTTTTACATCATTTTTTAATTTAGCACCAATACGACTTTGAAGTAACTCATAATGTTTTTCTTCTACAGAATTAGTTCTGATTGAATTTAAAATTTCTGTTAGAGTATCATCTTCCTGGCGGTGTTGTTCCTCTATATAACAAATTGCAGGATTCAATATTTGCCATGCCTTACTATTAAAAATCATTCCACTTTCATTTTCATTACCACTTTTATTTATAGGTGGCAATTGGAAAAAATCACCGGAGAGTATCACTTGTAATCCTCCAAATGGTTTATCATTTCTTTTGAATCTACGGCAAACACGCTCAACCATATCTAGTTGGCTTGCATGAAGCATCGATACTTCATCTATTATTAAAACACGTGCTTTTTCAAATCTTTTCCAAAGATATTTTTTGTCCTCGAGTTGCTCAAGGTCTTTTTCTTCTAGAAAACTCCTAATACCTATCCCAGACCAAGAATGTATTGTCATACCATTCATATGAGTTGCTGCTATACCAGTAGATGCTGTTATGGCAACATGAATATCGTGGCTATCGAGGTATGAAATATATTTATTCAAAAGAAATGTTTTACCACTACCAGCACTTCCAGTAAGGTAAATATTCACTCCAGTTTTCATTATTAAAAAGGCCTGTTCTTGAGTCATGTTCAGTAGTATATCATTATTATTGAGTTATATTGATTTTTTAATTAATTAGAAAATACTAATAATTTTATTATTAGTATTTTCTAATCACAGCTTTTACTACTGCTGTAATATTTAAATACATTCTTGGGTGTATAGGTTTGAAATCTTTATTTGCGGGCTCTAGCCATATCTTATCGCCATTCTTTTTAAAATATTTCATTGTAAACTCTCCATCAACATCTGCGATCACAATCTGCCCGTCGCGAGCGATGTTTGTTTTTTCCACTAGTACCATATCCCCATCTGCTATGTGGGCGTCTATCATTGAATCTCCGTCGACTGTAAGCATGTAAGAATTCTCTTTTTTATTTATTAGGTAGTTATCGATGTTTATGGTGTCGTTTAGTTCTTCACTCACATCTGTTGGAAAACCTGCTTTAACATATCCTAACATTGGGATAGAATCCCATGATTGACCTGCAATAAGACGCCCAAGATGATCCTTTGATACTATTCCTTCTTCTATAAATTTATCCACAAGTCTAGATACTGCATTTTTAGATTTGAAATCAAACAACTTCATCATTTCTGAATATGTAGGCATACGCCTATCTCTATTATAAAATTGTATTAGTTTAGATTTGTATTTACTATACATATAACTTTATTATATTAAATATTAGAAAATTGTGGAAATCTATTTAGCCAGTTAAGAAAGTTGCCTGAAACACCTCTTCTAGAATGTTGACGAATTTTATGAAGAAGCTGTTTGTGCTCAAGGGCTTCTTTTTTATAATCCACTCCCTTTATTATTTTAATATCAATTTTTTTATTGATATTATGAATCTCACGTTCTATTATTTTTAAATATTGTTCTCTTCTCATATATTTATATATAATTATTATTAATCAACTACATATATAGTATATGTGAACGAGCGTTCACAGTCAAGAAAAAACTGTGGATAACTCATACACCTACTTTTTTATTTTAAAAAAATCATAAGTATAGATTATTTAATAAAATAAGAAACTAAATCCCAAGGCAAATTCATAGTAAATATAACTATATATAATACAATAAATATTATTGGAATATTTTTTTCTATTGATGAAATTTTTCTGTATTTTGAATCATCAACACCCTTTCCCAATAGCTCCCATTCTGTTTTAAAAAGAGACAATGGTAATTTTTCTTCTACATTATGTATTACTTTAAATTTAGCTCTATTGAGTCTTTTGTAAGAAATGATAATTTCATACCAACAATAACAAATTGCTATTCCAACAAATGGAGCAAACATAAATATTACAGAATTATTATTTGATGGAGTTTTCGTTTCCAAATAACCGATTATTCCGATAATAGCTGTATTTAGACCTAGAAAAAATTCATTAGACCTATTTCTTCTGTCACTAGTGGTATTAAAAATATGCAAATAAATTCTATATTGTTCCAAGTAATGATCTAAATAATTATCATCTTTATCATCTTTATAATGATGAACTCTAGAATATAATAAACTGTCTAATTGGTCTTTTTCCATAAAAATTATATTTAATATTATGCTTATATTTTAACAGATATTAATAATAAAGTCAGTTATTTATGCAAGTAGTATAATCTCTTTTTTTTTTTGGATAAGCGTTCTGTCTCATACATAAGCATAGTATGAGGCATTTGGTGTCCATATTTTATGGCTTAATTTTATAATGATTAGTATATGTATTTAATGCTAATAAAAAAATCCTGAACCAAATATTATTTTTGACTCAGGATTTATATATTTCAGATTATATCTATTGCTTATTGAATAAACAATAAAGTACAATCTTCTGACTCCTTGGGAATACTTGGAGTTGTTTCAATCATAGTTTTGGATCTGTACTTGTACCCAATTTCGGCTTTACCTCTTAAAACAAAACTGTTAGGATTTTGAGTTGATTTTTTATCAACCAAATTTTTGAGGATAAAAAGTAAGGAAATCTTAGTTTTGTTGGTTGATAAAAATTCAACCACAACTATATTAAGACCTCCTTCGTTATTGGGTCGAACCTCTTTTAATTCTCCTACTGTAAGAGCAGGAATAATCAAAGAATCAATCCTGATCTCAACATCATTAAGAAGATGGGATAATTTATTTAATTTGCAATTGTTTGTGAACAATTGTGGACTCTCAGTTTTTAAATTATAAAAACTGTACGTCATTGTCACCATAATGGCAATGAAATAAAAAATGTATTTTTTTTTCATCTCATATTTATTAAGTTGTTTTATTTATCTCTTAAAATAAGATGCAAATAAAACAATTTAATAAATACAACTTAACATAATTAAATCATATTAGTTGTTTTCAGTCAATCTTTTTGTCATATTTTGACTATTAATTGTATTATTTTTTTTGTAATATAACACATTTATAATTTGACCCTTTGTTTTATTATTCATATAATTAAAAGAAATATTTGTAAATTATTAAAATTAAACCAATGGATTTAAAGATATTTTTGATCGCTTTTTTTCTTGCTGGAATTATTTTTTCAGTAATTATTGTTATTTTTTGGAATAAATTTGTAGAAAAAAGTATAAAGTTTTATCATCTTCTCAATTATTATTATTCAAGAATTCAACTTTTTGGACCAATTTTTTCTGAACTTGCCAATCTTGTAGTAGAGGGAAAATGGGAAAAAATAAAAGTTATTTTTGAATATTTTTTTAAAAGAAATAAATCTTAAAGTACTGTTAGAACCTAAATAAAAAACCATCCAATTTATAATTGAGGTGGTTTTTTTATTGTGAGATTATTTTCTATATTTTTTAGTTCTCCATTTGTCGGCAATTTTTATTTTATTGAGTGATCGTTCAAGTTCAGTTTCAAAGTGTTCGAAATCAACAATTTCATTATTTTCTGCCTGCTTTCGAAGTTGTTCTGCACGAGCTTTTGCTTTTTCTATTTCAGAGTCAGATATATTTGAAACATGTTCAGCAAAATCAGCTAGGATGGTAACAGTAGTTAAGTCATCTTCTTTTTTTGTTTCCACAAATCCACCAACAACTGCCATAGGAATTTGTTCATCATTTGATACTGCAACTATGTCTCCTGATGCTATTGTAGCAATAAGAGGAACATGGTCAGGGAGTATTGTTATTTCCCCTTCAGTAGTTGGTATTGTGACCTGCTCAACTAATTCTTCTAAAATTAATTTTTCAGGTGTGACAATTTTAAGTTTTAATAGTTTGCTTGACATTTTACTTTTTTTATTTAATAATAAAATTAAATTTTAATATTTATACTATGTTTGACTACAATGCTCTTTTGGATTTTAATGTCCAAGCAGTTGGATATTGGCAAGTGTTTGGTTCATTTATAATGTGTGGATCGTACTGTTTTATTCCAATAATATTTCTTCAGATGATTTCAATGTTTGGAGAAATTGATAAAAAAGAATAAAACTTAAATTATTTCTAATGGAGAGTTGCAGTTTTAATGCAATTCTCCATTTTTTAATTTACATTGCACCTCTCATATAAAAATCATTTTCAGGTAGTGCATCATGTTTACCTTCAAGAATTTCTTTGAAGGAACGGATTGTTTCCGCAAGTGATACGTATTCTCCTTTTCTTCCTGTAAATTGTTCAGCAACGAAGAAAGGTTGTGAAAGGAATTTTTGTATTTTACGAGCACGTGATACAAGCTCTTTGTCGGAATCTGAAAGTTCTTCCATTCCCAAAATAGCAATGATATCTTGTAGGTCTTTATAACGTTGTAGAACACGCTGTACTTCACGGGCTACTTCGTAGTGGTCTTTACCAACGATATTTGGATCTAAGATTGTTGAAGAAGAGTCTAATGGATCAACAGCTGGATAAATTCCAAGTTCTGAAAGTGAACGGTTTAGAACAACCGTAGAGTCTAAGTGAGAGAATGTTGTAGCTGGAGCTGGGTCAGTAAGGTCGTCAGCTGGCACATAAACAGCTTGAACAGAAGTAACGGAACCTTTATCAGTTGAAGTAATTCTTTCTTGAAGGTTTCCCATTTCTGTTGCTAGAGTTGGCTGATATCCAACAGCTGATGGAATACGTCCAAGAAGAGCGGATACTTCGGAGCCTGCTTGAGTAAAACGGAAAATATTGTCGATAAAGAAAAGAACGTCTTTATTTTCTTGGTCACGGAAATATTCAGCCATTGTAAGACCTGAAAGAGCAACACGAAGACGAGCACCTGGTGGCTCATTCATTTGTCCGAACACCATGGCTACTTTTGGAAGAACTCCAGATTCTTTCATTTCATGATAAAGGTCATTTCCTTCACGAGTTCTCTCTCCTACTCCAGCAAACACTGAGTATCCTCCGTGATTTGATGCAATATTGTGAATCAATTCTTGAATAACAACTGTTTTTCCAACTCCAGCTCCTCCGAATAGACCAACTTTTCCTCCTTTTAGAACTGGACAAATTAGGTCAATAACTTTAATACCAGTTTCAAGAATTTCAACTTTAGTTGCTTGGGATACATATTCTGGTGCCTTACGGTGAATAGGAAGAACTGCACTCCCTTCTTTTAGTGGTTGTCCATCAATAGGTTCACCGAGAACGTTGAACATTCTTCCAAGAGTAATTCCACCAACAGGTACGGAGATTGGAACACTTGTATTTATAACTTCCATTCCACGAGAAAGACCGTCTGTTGAATCCATGGCAACAGCACGAACTGTATTTTCTCCGATATGTTGCTCAACCTCAAGAACAATAATTTTTCCATTATTGTTTACAGATAGAGCACTATAAATATCTGGTACGCCATTTTCAAATATGACATCTACGACTGGACCGATGATTCTTTTTATTATACCTGTTGTTTTCATATATTTTAATTATTAATTGTTAATTTAGCTTACACTTGCCATTCCCGCACTAATTTCTGATATTTCTCTTGTGATATTTGCTTGACGAGCTTTGTTAAATACAAGAGTTAAGTCATCTATCATTTCTCCTGCGGCTTCGTTGGCGTTTTTCATTGCGACCATTCTGGATGATTGTTCGGAGGCGTTTGATTCGAGCATCATCTGATATATTTGCATTCGAATTAATTTTTCTGCTAAAGTATCAAGTAATTTGTCTGTATCTCCTTCAACTAAATATGATATCTCTGTTTTGTTTTTAACCTTTTCTTTAATATTTACTTCAATAACTTCTTTTAATTCTTCTTTTGAAATTGGTAGTATTTTTTTAATTTTAGGTTTTTGATTTAGTGCTGAGATGAAATCTGTATAAGCAATATAAATTTTAGAATAATTTTCTTTTTTAAATTCATTTGTAAGATAAGTGGAAAGTGGAATAATATCTCGCATACTTACATTGTCAGATATATCAGTAAAAGTAGCTACGATATTTTGTCCTGTTCGGCGCATTGCGCCATCACCCTTTTTACCAACAGTTATAAAGTCTACATTTTGGTTATTTGTTTCATTTTTTATAAGTGAAATAGTTTTCTTGATCACTTGAGAGTTATATCCTCCACAAAGTCCACGGTTTGAAGTAATAAGCACAACTAAATATTTTTCATTATTTCCATTTTCCATGAAAAATTTATGAGACATATTTTCAATTCTTTCTGATAAAGAAGTAAGAATATCCCATGAATAAGAAGAGTAAATACGTGAAGCTAGTGTCTGAGACACAGCACGCTTCATTTTTGAGGCAGCAACAAGCTCCATCGCTTTAGTGATTTTCTTTGTACTCTTTACTGACTTTATTCTTCTTTTTATTTCTTTTGTACTTGCCATATATTTGTAGCGAAATTAAAATTTTCTTTTATGAATGGTCTGGCTCCTCGTCCTCCCTCATCCGAGGACCTGAGTAAAAGAATATTTTAATGAAGCGCTATTACTTTTGTATTGACTGTTTAAATTCAGCTATAGCTTTTACTAATTCCTGTTCACCAGCATCTGTCCAAATTTTTGTTTCGATTACTTCTTTGTAAAAAGTTTTTGCATTTCTTCTAGCGTATTCAGTAAGTCCTTCTTCAAAAGATTTGATTTGATCAATTGCAATATCATCCATAAATCCTTTTGTAAGAGCATATAGAGTTACAACTTGGTCTTCGGTTTTTACTGGAGCGTATTGAGGTTGTTTTAATACTTCAACAGCACGTTTACCACGTTCTAGTTGGTTCTTTGTACCTTCATCCAAGTCTGAACCAAATTGTGAGAATGCTTCAAGTTCACGGAATTGAGCCAAATCTAGCTTAAGAGTTCCAGAAACTTTTTTCATAGCTTTAATTTGAGCAGATGAACCTACGCGTGATACGGAAAGACCAACGTTTACAGCTGGGCGGATTCCTTTGTAGAACAAATCCGTTTCAAGGAATATTTGTCCGTCAGTAATTGAAATAACGTTTGTTGGAATATATGCAGATACGTCACCCGATTGAGTTTCAATGATTGGCAATGCTGTTATTGAACCACCACCGTATTCTTTATTTCTTCGGCAAGCACGTTCTAATAAACGGGAGTGCAAATAGAAAACATCTCCAGGAAATGCTTCACGACCTGGTGGACGACGTAGTAGAAGTGAGATTTCACGGTAAGCAACAGCGTGCTTAGAAAGATCATCATAAATAATTAAAACATCTTTACCTTGATCCATAAAAAATTCAGCAATAGATACTCCAGTATAAGGAGCAATGTATGAAAGAGCTGCAGATTCAGAAGAACCAGCTGAAACAATGATTGTGTAATCCATAGCGCCACCTTCTTCTAGTCTTGTTTGAAGTTTGCGAAGCTTGGAATCTTTTTGACCAATAGAAACATAAACACAAATCATATCTTGACCTTTTTGGTTTAAAATAGCATCGATTGCGATTGCAGTCTTACCTGTCTGACGGTCTCCAATGATAAGCTCACGTTGACCTCGTCCAATAGGAATAAGAGCATCAATTGCCTTGATACCAGTTTGAACTGCTTGGTTTACTGACAAACGAGTAATAACTCCAGGAGCAACTTTTTCGATAGGATTTGATTTATCTGTTTTTATAGCTCCCTTTCCATCAATAGGATTTCCAAGAGCGTTTAATACGCGGCCTATTTGAAGGTCTGAAACAGGAACAGAAAGAATTTGACCGGTAGCTTTAACTTCATCGCCTTCACGAATTTTTGTAAAGTCTCCAAGAATGATAACTCCAACTGAATCTTCTTCAAGGTTTAGAGCTACTCCTTTTTCCCCGTTTGGAAAGGAAACCATTTCTGATGCTTTAATATCTGAAAGTCCTGATATCTTTGCGATACCATCAAATACTTCAATAACGTGACCAACTTTTTCAGCTTTGGCTTCATCTTTAAAGCTTTCAATTTGTTTTTTTAAATTTTCTACAATGTAATTTTTTGTCATATATTTATTTGGTTATAAGATAATTTTGTAATTTTTTAATTCTATTCTTTAGAGTTGTATCTATTATCTCATCTCCTATTTCTATTTTTATACCACCTAGCAATTTATCATCTATTTCAAAATCTAGAACTGTATTTTTTGCTTGATATCTTTTCTTTATAAAATCTTCTATTTCGTTAACGATTTTTTGTTCAAGTTTAACTTTGGAACTAATTTTTGCTCTAATGACTCCTTCATTTTTATCTGATATTATTTGTAGCTGATTTATAATTTCTTTTGATTTACTTAATAAATGTTTTTTTGAAATTATATCAACTGCATTTTTCATAACTGTATCAAGTTCCACCTCATCTTTATTTTTAGATGATTCGTAGATTGCACGAGCTATGTTATTAATAGAAATGGTTGCCATATAATTATATTTTCTTTATTTGGTTGATTGCTTGCTCATCATATTTTTCATTTGTATGAGATTCTAATAATTTTTCTGTTGCTTTAACAACAAGAGAAACAATTTCTTGTTTAGCCTCTTCTATTATTTTAGCTTTTTCAGATTCGAGAACTTTTTTACCATTTAATATCATAGTATCAACTTCTTTTTTTGCATTTTCTATCATTTCAGCTTTTTTTGTTTCAGCCTCTTTTTTACCTTCTTGAAATATAGTATGAGCTTCAGTACGTGCATTTGATATTACAGCATCATATTCTTTCTTTGTGTTTGCGAGTAATTCTGCATTTTTTACTGCATCATTAAGACCACCTTCAATATTTTCTGATCTTTCCTTCATCATCTTCTTAAGAGGTTTTAAAGCTAAAAATTGTAAAACAAAAAGTACTATAGCAAAGTTGATAACTTGAGCTACTATAATTTTCCAATCTATATGAAATGTTTGAATAAATGAATCCATGTATAAAATAATTAAGAATTAATAATTAACCCAGTAGGTGATTGTACTCAATCAGAATTAAGAATGCGCGTAACAAATTATTTATGTGTAATTGAAATGATCTTTTCTGAATGGTCTGGCTCCTCGTCCTTCCTCATCCGAGGACCTTAAGAAAAGAATATTTCAATGTAACATTTATTATAATTAGTGAATCTCTTATAAATTAAAGAAGTTTTAGCTCCTTACTCCTAGTCATTTGAGATAGAACAAGTGACTAGATGTAAATAGCAAAAACTATTTAATTGAGAATGCGATAACGAGTGCGTAAATAGCAACCGCTTCAGCGAAAGCTGATGCGATAAGCATTGGTACGAAAACTTTGTTTGAAGCTTCTGGGTTGCGACCAATAGCTTCCATGGCTTTAGAACCAATCATACCAATAGCAATAGCTGGTCCTATAGAACCTAGACCAATTGCGAGTGCTTTTGCTAACATTGTGATATCCATATGTTTTATTTAAATTAATTAATAATGATTGACCTCTTATTTAATGTGCTACCTCTAACTCCCCTTTCTTTTCGTGCTTTTCATCATGTTCCTCATGGTCCGTACTTGCTATTGTGTAATATACCAAAGTAAGGATTGCAAAGATGAACGCTTGTATGACACCCACTAATACTTCTAATAGTAAAAATGGTGTTGGTAAGGCATAGGCTAAAATCGCACCCATTGATGCAAGGAGAACTTCTCCTGCAAACACATTTCCAAAAAGACGAAATGACAACGAAGCTACTTTAGCAAATTCACCAACTAATTCTAGGAATCCGACAGCAAACATTATAGGTGCTGTCATTAGAATCATTGGATCTTTTCTAACCTTGGTAAATATACTACCAAGCGCGTTTAGATTAACATATTTATTGATAGTTTTCCAGAGACCAATAGATAGGATTCCGAAAATATTTGCACCAATGACTGACATTATAGCTAAAGGTAAAGTGCCATTTATATCAGCTGTTCCACTGCGTATTAGAGGAATAAAAACCTTGCCGTGTTCACCCATTTCTATTAAACCAAAACCACCAAAAGGAAATACTCCTATCCAGTTGTTAAACAAAACTATAATAAACACTGTAAAAACTATAGGAAAAGCTTTGTTTGTTATTGCGCGACTGTTTGTAACTTGGTCACATAAAGATTCTGCTCCTTCCATTACTATTTCAAATAAATTTTGGATACCTTTTGGAATTTTTTTAATTTTACTTTTTATTACAACAGCTAAAATTATTAAAATAAAAACTACAATCCAACTAGTAAATAGTGCATTTGTAACAGTAAAATTACCAATATGAAAAATTGGTTCAGCGTATAAAGTGGATTCGTGGGATATTTCTTCTTTTCCACTACTTATTTCAGTTAATAATGCAGTTGTTTCAGTTTTTGTTATTGTATTTTCTGTATTTTCGATACTCATAAATTATTTTTTATTTTTTTCTTCTTTATCCATTTTCTTTTTATAAATTCTCATCTCATTCCATATAAGATAAATCGTTGATATAAAAGCAATTGTAATTAAACTAAAGAAAAATAAATTATTTTTGTTGTATTTGTTGTCTAAATAATTGCCAACATAAGATGCTATTATTATAGGAAAAGCAATATATGCAGATACTTTTGTAAATATAATAACGCCTTCTCTCCACCATGGAACTTCTATATTTGAATTTTCATTAGTATTCATAATAGTAAAAGGCCTACAAAGCCTTGTGCGTGTGGAAGGAATCGGACCTTCGACCTCTGTCTTATCAGGACAGCGTTCTACCACTGAACTACACACGCAATATTGTAACGATATAAATTGACCCTAATATAGTCAATTGGTTCTAAACGTTCAAACCAACAACTACACATGCATATTTTGCATAAAAATTTCAAAAGAACATAGGGATTGTAACAAAAAAATGCCTATTTTGCAAATAAAAAACCAGACATAGCCTGGTTTTTCGTAAGAGTTTAATCTTAGAGAGATTTTTCAACTATTTCGCCGTTTTCAATAAAACGACATTTTGTTGATTCTTCATTTGTTTTATACCAAAGATTATTCATGGTTGGTCTCAGGATGATTTCTTCTTCGTTGTTATTGACAACTAAAAAGGTAGCGCCATCCATTTCAAATTCAAACCCTACTGGATAATCCTCCAAAATGAATTTTTTCTCAATAGGACTTAAATCTTCATCAAAAATAATCAAAGTATTTTCGGCACCATGCAAAATTACGCAATAAATGTCTAATGATAAAATTTTTCCATTGTCTTCCGCTACTGTAAATGAAACATTATCAATCGCGACAAATGATCCGATTGATTTCATTCCTGATCCAAAGTAGATCATTCTAGACAATCTTAATAAACCATCATTCTTTGAGTATTTTGTGACGCTAAAGGCTTCATTATTGATTTTAATCTCAGAACCTACAAGAAAATTATCAATAATGTACCTTTTAAGTAAAATTTGCTCGCTAATTTTCATAGATTATAATTTTATATGTGAATGAATTTTTCTTCACATTACAATATATACATTCAATAGTCAATAAAAAACTCTGACCAGAAGGTCAGAGTTTCTATTTCAATTTTCTCTTAGCCATGTGTTTATGGCTACGATGGCAGCAAAGCACAATTCTTGGTCTGAACGGAAGTCTATGTTGTGAGAATTAAAGTCCTCCTGTTTTTCAAGGTCGCGACTTTTTTTCCAAGAAATCCATCTTCCTCCCATATTTACTTGGATGAAAAATGATTCTTTTTCAATTGTTACCTGGCTGTAAGGTATATCTTCCCTATTAAAATAATTGTAAATTCTGTTTAATTCTGAAGTTACATATTTATTTAAATTTAAAATATTTTCTTCGCTCAAAGAATTAAGTTTAATTTTAAACCAAGGGAATATTTGCCCTCCAAACGCATAACCAGAGCGATTCTCTCCGCCGTTAAATACAACAAAAGAAAGTGATTGATTCTTCCATATTGAATCAGAAAAGAATTCTTTATTGTAATACATCTGCTCTACAACGTAGTAAGTAGATATATATAGAGTTTGAATCATTTTTCTAATAACTAAACTGTTGTTGTCTAGTGTAAGAAAATCAAATTTGTAGATTACATATTCTCCATCTTCTGATTGTTTTTTGAAACAACCATCGAATCCAAAAGTTGGACCATCTATTTGAAATATTCCTAAATAGGAATATTTTTGCATTAATGGGTTGTTAGTTTGGAATAGAGCTAATGGGGTCGATACATTATTAAAGAATTTTTTATGAATCTTTAATATGTAAGCATCGTCTTTAAGGATTACATCTAGAATCATATTTCTGGGTATTAAAGGTTTTCCTACATACTACAATTTATGTCTATAATGTCAAATAAAAAATCCCCTACTCTTTCAAGCAAGGGATTTTTTATTAGAAAAATTTAATTATCTATTTCCACGGAAACTTCCACCACCTTGTGGACGCTCTTCCATAGGACGAGCTTCGTTAACTGTAAGGTTTCTTCCTTCGAAGTCCTTTCCATCAAACATTGAGATTGCTGTAGTAGCATCGGCATCGTTTTCCATTTCAACGAAACCAAAACCCTTTGAGCGACCTGTCATCTTATCCATAATAATTGTTGCTGAGCTTACTGCACCAGCTGCACTAAAATGAGCTTTTAACTCATCGTTTGTAGTCTTGTAAGGAAGACCACCAACATATAACTTTTTTGCCATATATGACAATGTGCTTCTCATAGCGATACTTGCATATCCACTAATTGAAGAAAACTAATTTATAAATGTAATCGCGAAGCTGATTTCATTTACATACCTCAATGTTTGAAACAACGAAGGATGAAACTAATACCAAAACATAAGCTAACTACTGTGCGGAATTATAACAGAGAAGCATTAATAAAGCAAGATAAAAATAAGAAAATACCAGTCACTTCGTAAAGTAACTGGTATGTGCCCATCTTTTTAGGCCATGCATTCGGAGTACTAGAGTTAAGACTCCCTTCCTCCTCTGGCTTATTCCCCCATTAGAAACGGAACACCTAAACCTACAAGTTCAATTACATAATAATCAATTCAATAAAATAGTCAAGTTTACCCGGTAATGTACTCACATGTATAGCGATTATTAAATAGAATTTGAGAATAATATTTTATGACAATAAAAAGATGGGTATTAATACCCATCTTTATAATTTTTATATAAATATTTTTTTATATTTATATATTGCTAGACCTCCCAATATTAAGATTATTATTCCTAATATTTGAAGGCAAAATAGGAGACTGTAAGTTTTTAAAAGAATACCAAATGCACCGAGAGCAATAAATTGAGCTAATCCAGAAATAGCAGATTGAACTGAAAGTACTGTAGCTCTATTCTCTGAGTTCAAATGTTTGTTTATAAATTCTCCAAAAAATGGCCCCATAAATCCACGAGCAACATTTTGGAAAAATACCATTCCTACACAAAAAACGGAAGGTATAGAACTCATTATTAATATTGGTATTGCGATTAATAATACTAATAGAATTATAATATTGAGATCTTTTATTTTTTTACTAATATTGCTGACATTTTTACTGAAGAACCAAGCAACAATATTTAAAGCAAAAAATACAATTCCATAATACTTTAAATCAAGCCCAACCAATTCGAAATATGGATTATATGTAAAGAACCAAACTTTTGAAGTAACCCCAATTAAAGTTACAAAAAATATAATCCATTTTACTTCTTTGTGGTTTGATACAAAAAGTAAACTAACCCTCATTATCCCTACTTGTTCTCTGGGGGTATATTTTTTATTTATTGATGGTTCTTTAAAAAAGAACACAATAAAAGCAGAAAATACAACGCCCGGTATAGATAAAATTATTGGTAATCGAGTGTAATATTCTGCTAAATATCCAACAAAAATTGAACAAATTGCTGTAATTAAAAGTCGATTGCCCACAGAATCTCCTTCGATTTTCTTATACTCTGTTTCCCTTCCTATTGATTTTAAAGAATCATACAGAAATGCTGAGTCTGCCCCAGAACAGAGAGAAAATCCAACCATCCATACGATATTTGCTATCCACGCACCCATTGGTGAATGGATAATAGAAAATAGAATAGTACTAGTGGAAAGTAAAATTGATCCAGCTAATATTGTAATTTTTCTGCCAAACATGTCAGCTATTGCTCCCATAGGAATTTGTAAAAAAATCGTTCCTACTAAAACAATAGATTCCATAAAATAGATTTCTGATAATTTCATATGTCCTAAATTCATAAGACAAGAGATCAGAATTGGACCCCACATAAGTGGTTCACCAAAAGTTTTGTACAACTTATAAAGCTGAACATTGCGCAATGCATCTTTTTCTTTCATAATTTTTTCCTCCTAATATTTAATTTTTAAAGAACTATTTTATTACTAAACTAAATAAAAAATATCTCGCTTTCTATTTAGCCGAGATATTTTTAAGACTTTTTACAATTAAATTTGTTTAATAGTTTTTGGGTAAATTAGAAATCTCACGGCTAAATATAAAGTTGTTTGCGTATTTATTAGATACGTAGAATCCGACCATTGGTGAAATGGTCCAGATATTTATATTTAGTTTGTGACACTTTTTGCTCATATTTTTATAATAACACATATATGTATTAATGCAAATATATTCATTTAATTAATAATTAGGAATTAAGAATTAAGAATTTAATACAGCCCAAATTTACAAAGTAAATTTGGGCTGTATTTTTGTATTTAGGTCCAATTCTTAATTATTAATTATTCCCCGTCCTCCTCTGCATCTCCTACTTGCCCACTTGAAAGTGCCTCTATTATTTTATTTATATTACCTTCCATAATACTTGGTATATTTGACCATGATTGTTTGATGCGGTGATCAGTTACTCTATCTTGAGGAAAGTTATAAGTACGTATTTTTTCACTTCTATCATTTGTACCAATCTGAGCTTTACGATCTCCTGAATATTTCTTTGCATCTTCCTCATCTTTAATCATTTGAAGTTTGGATGTTAGCATCATCATAGCTTTTTCCCTGTTACCAAGTTGGGTTCTTTCTGTGGTACAGCGAACATCTTCACCTGTTGGTTTGTGAATAAGACGAACTGCAGTTTCAACTTTGTTTACATTCTGGCCACCAGCACCACCTGAACGTGAATATTCTATTTCTATATCTGCCGGGTTAATAACAATAGTTGTTTTCTTTTTTAAAGGAAGTACTGCGACAGATGCCGTAGAAGTGTGTATACGTCCATTTTTTTCAGTACTAGGAATACGTTGTACTCGATGTACACCAGTCTCATAACGAAGAAGTTTGTAAACATCTTTACCCCTTACTTCAATTGAAGCTTCTTTATATCCTCCAGCACTACTCAAAGATTCATTTAAAATTTTCCAACCCCATTTGTTTATTTCAGAAAATCTTTCATACATATGAGCGAGTTCCCATGCAAAAAGTGAAGCTTCGTCCCCTCCTGCACCAGCACGAACTTCAAGAATTATTTCATTTGGAAATTCTTCCTCTTCTTGTTCTCTTTTTGCCATTTCTTCGAGTTGTCTTTCAATAGCATCTTTTTGAAATTTTATATTTTGAATTTCTTCATCAGCTAAGTCACGAAGGCTTTCATCTCCTCTAACCATTTCGTTTACTTTTTCTTCCTCACTTAAAAGACGCTCGTATTCAAAAGCGAAATAGCTAGTTTTATGATCTTTTTTTAATTCTTCTAAATCAAATTTCATATTTAAAATTATATCATACCTTTTACTATAAATATCAAAGTAAATTTTTAAAAAGTGAAATAGAATTGTTAAAATTATTTATCTCGTAGGGCCCCTTTGGGGTAAAGAGGAAATAATTTTAATAATTCTATGAAACTTTTCATACTAAAGCAAAAAAGATAAAAAGCTCCTAAAATAGAGCTTTTTATCTTTTTTATTCGAGTTACTTTTTAGTTTTTCCAGATGCAGCAGCACGCTTTTTGAAGCGGTCTACACGTCCAGCTGTATCTAGAACTTTTTCATTACCAGTATAAAATGGATGACATTGACTACAAATTTCAACATTTATCTTGTCCATAGTAGAACCTACTGGAAAAGTAGCTCCACATGCGCAAGTAACTGCTGCTTGATTACTATATTTTGGATGTATATCTTTTTTCATATGTTATGTGATGTTATCACGATTTTATTAATCTTGCAATAGGTCTATGTTTGTTTGGATACTTTTAGCTTTGGCTATAACTTGGTCTCCGTAGAAGGTATTTGATGGTTTTTTAGAGTCACACGATCTTCCTGAATAATATTTACAAGCCGCATTTCTTTCTGCTGTATAAGTTTGAGTGCCTGCTCCCAAGTCTGTTAGATAAATCGATGAAGCCATAAATGCATCTTTTGGAGACCATGGGTCTGCGTTTTTGACGCCTAAAGCAGTTGCAATTCGATTTTTAAGTATTTGCCAAGTGGAAGGAATAAATTGTGAAGGTCCCATCGCTCCTCCGTAACCAGTACTGCCAAAAGGACAAGATACCAATGTTTTATTTGGGTCACGTCCAACTAATGCTGTAATTTCTAAAAATGGCTTTATGTCGCGAGTTGGCTTCATTACATTTGAAAATACCTTTCCAGACTTAGAACTAACTCCTGCTCCTGTGTCCATATTTGTGACATAGCAAGAACCTTGATTTGAACCCAAATTACTTTCTTGAGTAAGAATTGCAAGCAAGAAAGCAGGACGTATACCAGTTTGTTTTGAAGCAAAATTTGCAAATTCAAGAGCACGAGAAAATGGGATAGCAGAAGTATCTCGAAGATTAAATAATGCTGTTAATATCTCATTTCTCCTTTTTGCTTTTTCTGCGAGAACTTTCTGGTATTCTGATACTTTTTGATTACTAATATCTAATAGTCTTTTCTTTTCAACTTCGCTTATCTCTACTTGAGCTTTAGCATTTTCTAGCTCTACCTTAGTATCAGTTTCTTGGTTTTTCTTTTCCTCGAGACTCTTTTTTTCTGTTTGAGTTAAAACTTTAACTCCTTTAATTTCATCAACTGAATCTTTTATACTTTTTTTAATTGAGGCAAAAGTATCTATGTCTCCATATGCATCTGAAATATTATCTTGAGATAGAATTAAAGACACAATGGACTTATCATCTATTTCTCTTTCTTTTCTAATTAGTTGAGCTAGAGATTCTTTTTCGCTGTCTATTTTAGTAGATAATGCTTCTATTTTTTTATTTTTTGCAACTATTTCTCCACCGAGTTTTTGAATAATCAAATTTTTGGCTTTAATATCAAGCTTTGATTTAGCAATTTGAGTTTTGAGTATAGATATATCTCTATCAATAGAAACTGACTTGCCTTTTTGGCCTTCAAGCTCCTTTTGTTTTGCTGCAATTTCATTTTCTAAAACTACTAATTCAGCTTCAAGTCTAGCTTTATCGGATTGTGCATTATCTAAAACAATATCTGCTTTAGTGATTGGTATTTGGTACATAAGATTACCAAAAATAAATATTATGATAAGCACAAACGAAAAACGTTTTTTAAAATAAAAACTCATAGTGTTTAGTATATCACAAAAACCCCTTTAAGCATTGCTTAAAGGGGTTTTTGTTTAAAAATAAAGATATTATTTTGCTTTTTCAGCACTCTCATCTTCTTCTTTCTTTCCTTTCTTTTCAACTTCGATTGAAGCTAAATCTACAGGAGCAGATTCTTCAATTTCTTCTTTAGCTGCTGCTACTAGCGCAACAACCTCACTACCATCTGTTAGCAAGATTACTCCTTTTGGAAGTTTTATATCTTTTGCATGGATAAAATCTTCAAGGGTTGAAATAAATGAAACATCTACTTCAATATCATGTGGAAGGTCTTTTGGAAGAGCTTCAATTTCAATTTCATGAAGAACCTTAACAAGAGTACCAAATCCATCTTTTTCAGCTTTTGCTGTACCAATGAATCTGAGTGGTACTGAAACTTCAATAGCTTTATTCATATCAACAGCAAGAAAGTCTACGTGAATAGGAAATCCTTTAACTGGATCAACTTGTAAATCGTGAATAAGAACATCAATTCTTTGAATTGCTTCTTTTTTTGCGACGTCGCCTGCTATTTCAAGAACTATTGTACTTGACTCACCTGCTACTTTTAATATTTTGTCGAAGTCGATGCTCGGAACGGAAATCATAGTGTTTTCCACACGAGCGCCATAAACAACAGCTGGTACCATACCGTTAGATCGTATAGATGCAAGCTTATCTGTCTTACTTCGCTTTGTTGCGGTTAATGTATTCATGGGTGCAATAATAACATCAAAATTCAAATATTGCAACCAAAATTTCCCTAGATAGTGGCCTTGCCTCTATCTGTAAGTATTTAATTTAATCTTTATTTATTGTAAATAATATATATAAATGTTATTGTTTGTTTAAATTTCGTTAAACCTTTAAATTCATAAATAAGTATGAAAACTGGAGACGGCATGTATATTATGAGGCATCTTTGGAGTCTGATAATAATAGAATTATTAAAATGTTTAGCAATCTCTATTTTAGCAACCCTGCTAATTACTCTCCCCGTAATAAATTATTTAGGTCATTTGATTTCAAATAATTTTAATGACGAAAAATATTTATATATTAATTTAATTTTGGCTATAATATTTACTTCATTTTGTTTATATTTTATTATTTTTAGATCAAAAATAAGAGAAATAAGAAACAATATTTTAAATATTGTAGAAAAAAAATTAGAAAGAAAGATTAAAATTCATGCTGAAGATGTTGAAAATTGGAAAAAAATTATTGATGAAATTAAAGTTCATCGGTTTGACTAATCAGTATTTGAACTAAAATCTAATAATAAATGCAAAAAATCGTTACTTACCTTTTGGGTAAATAACGGTTTTTAAATTTAGAAAGTTTAGTTTAGTTTTCAAGTAGATAAATTTATCAAAATACTCGTCAATTTTTTGGTTTCGTATCTGAGGTAAGGTGAAAGTTACAATAAGGCAAATAGAAAACCACTAAAACAAGGTGATTTTCAGTTTAATGGTTAGTTACTATTTTTTTAAAAATTAAGATACTGCTCCATACTTGGGAGGAGGTTTGAACCTATTTAAAGAATCTTAAATAGAAAGCTGCGAACACCAAGACAGTGCCAATATTCACCATTAGTCGCTCCCAGGGATGATTTCTAAAAAACACTAAATCTACACTGACTATGACAGCTGTCATAGTCACCACATATAAAACAAGAGGATATTTTTTCATATTCAAATTATATCACGATAGTTTGTAATATATGGAAGTATTTACTCCGAATTTAGGAGAATATTTGAATAACTATTTTAATGGATTTTTTCCACGAATAACTCTGATTAAAAATAGAATAACAGCTACTACTAAAAGAATATGGATAAATCCTCCTAAAATATGAAAACCAATAAAGCCTAGAAACCATAAAACTAGTAAAATAATCGCAATTGTCGTAAGCATAGAATTAAAAATTTAATAATTAATAATACATTAAGTATGAACTTAATTAAAAAAAATAGCTATCTTAATTTATTTTGCTCAAAACTTGGGATGAAGTGGAGACCATAATTAGTAATATCAATGAGTGATATTACTAAATTTTTGCAGATATCTTGATATTATCAGTTTTTATTTTTTCTATTACTGCATTAAATAGATCTTGAAGTCTGCCGTCATAACGTAAATTATTTTCATCTGGATTCTCAGAATTTAAATAGTAAATTGGATCAACAATACTAGCTACTTGTTTTTCAATATCACCATCCATTTTAACTTTTTCTCTATTTAAAATACCCGTACGAACCAGCAGCGTTCTACCCAATAAATCCATAAGTCGTTCCTTGTACCATTGATGTGAAGTTGAAATTGATTCATCTATTTCTGTCCCTTTTCGAAGATTAGCTGTTGCTTCATGACTAAGTACTTCGTGAGTAATTCTTTCTTCTGTGCTACGCTCTTGTGAACGGTCTTCAGGGATTTTAAAAAATATTATACCGCCTTTTTCTAGTGAACCACCACCTGTGCCATAAATAGTTGGAGATAGGGTAAAATTATTAGAAGGTTTAAACCCATAAAGTTCCTGCATAGCACCGGTCATTTTTATAATCATATTGTTCCAAGTATTATTTAATTCTATAGCATATGACTCATAGTCACTTTGATTTTTTAAATAATCTTGTTGAACAGCCTTTTTAACATCCTCCCTTTTGTAATTTTTAGGATCAATGCTTGCTGGAAGGTTTAAATAATCTGAATATCCTAACTTCTCATATCTTGTATAGTTCTTTAGATACCATAAAATACGATCAGTTTCATTTTTTATAATATCTTCTTTTTTTGAAATCACCTCAATTTTTATTCCTCTATTTTGTTCTATCTTTTTTACAAGTTTATCTTCTCCTTCTATCGGCTGTTCAACTTGCTTTCCCAACTCTAAATTAGCTTCCAGTTTTCCTGATTTATTGTGTCTCATTTGCTCAAGAATGTCTTCTTCTAAATAATTTTCCTTCACATAAATATTCTATCACAGGTTCGAAACTATGCTAAGGTATAAAAAATAAACCATATAAATTATGGTCCAAATTTTGCTCCGAACATGGGATGAAGTTGGAACCTTAATGAGACAAATAGAAAACCGCTAGTTAATAGCGGTTCCCCCTACTATTCGACTAGCGGTGATTTATTAAGTTGGTAGAACTTCTACTACCTTTTCAACTTCACTTAGCATAAAATCAGTTACACTTGAAGGAAAATCAGAATACACTCTAATGTATCTAACTAGTACTCCATTTTTGTGTTTATAAAAATGTATTTCATCACAATCAGGCATAACTTCAAAATTATCGTTATAGTTTCCTGATTGAGCATATGCTCCTACAAATTTACCCTGAGTTAGTTTTTTTAGAAAAACATAAAAATTATTTTTCCTTTTCATTAAGGCTATCATCTTTTCCATGAAAGTCCTTAATTTTGGATTATTAATTTTTATGTTTAAAGAACTTTTCAAATGTTTTTCCTTAGAATCTAGATTAGCATTATGCTCATACTGAGCACGAATCTTTTTCCTGTTTTTTTTGCTAGACATTTTTTCTCATTTTAAATTAGACAATTTTTTCTTCACAATACATCTAAATATAAAATATGTCAATATATAAAAACTTATATTAAAATATGAGTAAATTGTTTGCTCCCTCTATGGGACGAAGTAGGAATCCTATTAAATGAGGTAACAAAATAAAAAGGCCGTTTCCGATAAATCAGGCGGCCTTACTTTAACTTAACACTAGGAGTTTTTGGCTATTTTTTCATAAAATTCTTTTTTTAGATTACCATACCAATCCCAATAATAAATTTGGTTTGGTAAAATATCAGGTTTTGTGTCTCCATATGGACGCGTTATTCCAAATTTTTCACCTATTTCATTTAACATTTGATTTATAATAAAAGATATTTCATAGATATTAATATTATCATCCTTTTCAATAAAATCATTGGCTAAATTTAAATCGGGCAAATTGAAAATAAAACATACAATAAGAGTTCCTAACTCTTCAATAACTTCCCAATACTCCAATTGAGTTTCGGGATTTTTAATTAGTTTCATAGCTTTTTAGTTTTAGAGTTCGTACTCGATATTTTTACTTCAACTTACATTTAAAAACATATTTTGTCAGATAGAAAATTTCGTTAAAAAAGAATTATTGGCTCCAAACATGGGATGAAGTTGGAACCTTAATGAGACAAATAGAAAACCACTAAAACAAAGTGGTCTCTATTTTAGTGGTTTAAATTTTAAAAAAATTAATCAAAAATGATGTTTTTTGCATATCTCATCTCTTCTTGCTCACATCAAGATAAACACCCATTTCCTCAAGCTCAATACGAAGTTCTTTCTCAAATGTTTTTAAGAATTTATGCCTACGAATAGCTATTCTCTTAGCTGTTTCGGTATTCATCCCTTCGGACACTAAATAAAGTCGTTTATAAAGCAAATCTAGGCCGAACTCAGTGTTTGAAGGATCTGAATTTTCACGAAATGGATCTTCTGGATTATAGAATGGTAAACCCATTTGTCCACCAGACGAAAATGTACGCATAATTGAAATAGCGCCGGTTGCTTCCAATCTATCAGCATCTTGAAGAATTGCAGATTCTAGAGAACTAGGCTTCATTCCTTTTGAATATGAACATTCTAAAATGCAATCCATCACATGAGAAATTTTGTGTTTTGGAAAATCAGTTATTTCCTCAAGAACTTTTTTTGCAAATTCGCTACTTTTTTCAGTTGCAATTTTGTTTCTTTCGTCATTTTTCTGGTAAATGACTGCATCATGAAATATGGCAGCAGGAATAATAACTTCCATATCAGCATTCTCTTTTTGGGTAATTTTTACAGCCATGTTTAGTACTCGCTGTACATGATTTCCATCGTGAGATGGGTCAATAATTTCTGTTTTCACTAATTTAAGCAAAAGCTTATCAATTAGCAATTGAAAATTTTTTTTCATATCTTATTATTTTAGTTAAATATTTATTGATTGATTTGAATTATTTTGGAAACCAAACTGACGTCCAAAATAATTCAAATCAATATTTAACCTAATATCAAAGAACTACTATTTTGCTAAAATAGCATAAATACTGAGTTATGTCAATAAAACTTCCATTATGGGACGAAGTAGAAACGTATTGATGGATAAATGTAAATAAAAAAGCTAACTCTAAAGAGTCAGCTTTTCTAAAATTTTCAGTTAGTCTACCTTCCATAATAAATATGGGTCAATGAAACAGTTAATTCTGCCGGAGATGTGTCAAAGTTGGTAATTTGATATCCAACTTCTATTGATCCATCCCTCTTATTAAAACCGCTATTGAACCCATCTCCTTTTTTTAACAGGAATTGACTTTTCCACTGGTCCTCACATTTTGTAAGGATTTCAATAATACGCATTGTCGCGACATTAACAATAATTGAGCTGTCATTGATTGACGACCTGCTGTTGTGATTAATTATTTCCCATGGCTTGTATCCATTAAAGTAAGAGTTTGCCTTATCTTTGGGGAAATAATAACCACTAATGCGTATTACCGGATAGCAATTTTTACTATCCCCATACCAAGACGGTGAGTTTAAGCTTTCATACTTACGCGCTTCATCATCAATTGTCTTTATAGCAATTTCTTCTACTGACTGTAGTACAGTAGGAATTGCCAACAAGAGATACTGCTCCAAAAGTTTCTTTGAGTCCACTTGGAGAATTAATTCTTGAACTAAATTCAACATACTATTTATTTTTAATTGAATGATTTTCTTTACACTACCATTAAAAAATCATTCCGTCAAATACAAAAATTATGAGTTAAATTGTTTGCTCCGAACCTGGGAGAATGTTCGAATCTCTATCCTAGATAGTGAAAACTAACTATGTAAAAGACAATCGCACTTTTTATTTCTTAAAATTACTCTTTGTTCTTTTACTGTATTAATAAACACACCTTGGCTACCTATTCCTATCGCCAAACGTTCATCTAGAGGGGTGTGGTGTTTATATCCCCGACAAGAAAATTCTTTTATTAATGATTCATGCCTACGGTATAATGCTTTTAGTTTTCCAACCCAGCGCAAAGTTTCTGGATGACGAGAATATCCACCATTCCCTTTATGTTTAGTTAAAATATTCCAAAGTCCATGAAGTTCCTTGTGCTCAGCAAGCAAGTGTTTCCGACATAAATGCTTTGGATGAATGTCCCAGACACGCATAATTATTTATTTAAATAAGTAATAGTGAGTTGTAATATTGTTGCAAAAGAAACCCAGAGTAAATATGGAATTTGAATACAAGTAACCCATTTTACATATGGGAATATTGCAATCATTGCCCATATTAAAGTTATTAAAACAAGCAAAATATCAATTCCTGCTAAAAAATTATTTTTCAAACCAAATTGAATATAAGTAAAAGAAAAATTAAAAATAAGATTTAAAACAAATGGCAAAACAACAATAAGTGGAATTACCTTTTGCCAAGCCATTAAAAATACTTTAGCAAAAGAAATAAAAATTAAAATATATAAAACTGTCCAAACTGGACCAAAAAGATACGACGGTGGTGACCAAGATGGTTTAATTAATTGCGAATACCAATTATAACTATTCATATTAAAAAATTATATCACGAAAGTTCGTAATCTCTAAAAATGCTCCGTGGGTAGGGTATCTTCCCTTACAGGGACAGTATACCTTTTCAAGTATTTCGGAATAAATTCCTCACTACTATTGAAAATCTTTTCAATCCCTACACGAAAACAAAGCAGTTTGTTTTCTCCACAGAGCAAAAGAAAACACCCTCTTTCGAGGATGATTTTCATTTGCTCCCTCTCTGGCACGAAGTGGAAATCTATTTAAAGGAATATAAATAAGAAAATCGCCTTTCAACGATTTTCTTTGAAAGGCGATTATTTAATTTCGCTTACTTTTTATATAAAAGAACAGAAAAAGTAATAAGGCAATTACACCAAGAACCTTAAGTGTAGTATAAATACCATTGATCATTTCTTCGTGTTCTTTTTTCTTGCGATCAGCCAACTCTTGTTTCATTATTTCAACTGGTTTAGTGCCAAGTCTCTTAATGATATCTCCAATTGATCCAGTGATAGATGACTCCCATTGATCTTTTTCACAAAGAGGTATCATAATCTTGTCTTCAATCTCTCTGCAGATTGCATCTGGAAGAAATTCTTCCATTCCATAACCAGGTTGAATTCTCACAATTTCATCTTCAGAAGAAATAACAAGCATAATTCCATTATTCACCCCGGCTTCTCCTACTCCCCACTTGTCAAAAATTATCTGGATATAATCCTCCATATCAATTTCATCCCCAAGTGTTGGGATCGTAAGTACTGCCATTTCTACGCCAGTTTTCTTTTTGTACTGACGAATAATAGAATTGATTTTTGCTTCATCCTGATCAGGTATGATGCCTGAAAAATCAGACAAATAATTGATCGGCTCGAGTTCTGTGATCTCTAAAGTATCTTTACTCTCATGTTTGGGTAAAGAACTTGAAAATGAAGCAGAGGCTCCAGCACCACCTGACTTACCTTTTCCAAAGCCAGGAAAAGCGGTGGTATCTACTTTCGCACTGTCAGGACGATAGACATTGTTATGGTTATAAAGATAATAATGTGTATGATACGGATTGTAGAAAACTACAGGTCGCGTATATACAAATGTCACCTGATGGTGAGAGAATTTTGATGTTGTTACCGTCCTCGGACGAGCAAAAGGTTTATGACTGGTGTATTTGGCAATTGACTTCGGAGTAGAAGATTTATTGTAACTTCTTATTCCCTTACTTCCACCAGTTCCCACCTTTGATCCAGTTTTACTACTAGGTCTAACAGCTTTAGAACCAGAAGAAGTACCACTTGAATGAATTTTACTACCACCGGTAGAAATTCTGCTAGTGGATCTGACGCTACTTCTAGACCCACTCATACCACCAGCTTTTGCAAAAATATCGGTCTGACCGATAAATACAAATAAAAATACAAAGAGAATGACCTTTTTCATGTTTTTGGTTTTTAAATTAGAATTGTTTAAATTACCTTAAACTCCATATAGAAATCCAAAGTAATTTAAACAATTAATAAATTTAACCCCAATATCAAAGAACTACTATATTTATAGAATAGCATAAATACTGAGTTATGTCAATAATGCTCCCCTTATGGGACGAAGTGGGAACTTTATTAAATAATATAAAATAAATACAGCCCAGATAATTTTATCTGAGCTGTGTTTATAATTTAGAGCATTATCATTCTCTTTCCAGAAAAATTGATTCAGTTGCAGATGAAGGAATAAAAGACGATGGACCCGGCCTGTTTGCTAATTGTGTCTTAAGAAGATTAAGGCTGTTAAACATTTGGATAAATTCTTCAACATGATTTTTGTAAAGTTCTCTTTCGTTTAAGATAGAAGAAAAGAAAAAATTAATATCAGACTCTGTATTTATTTCCTTCACTCTGTCGTAAACCCATGTTTTAAAATTTTCTGGTTCCACAAGTAATGGATAATTCTCTACATTGAAGGGGTTATTACCAAAAACTATTATCCCTTCACCTGATTGAATTTTTAAAAAATCATCCAATTCTTTATTGAAAATTATTTCACCAACTAATCCAGGAAATTTTTCCTTAAACATTTTTCTAATCATCTCTGGAACTTCTAAAGTTCCTCGGACAATAACTATTACCATTTTTTTCATATATTTTGGATTACAATTTACTTTAGATTACTTCTAAATAGAACTAGTGTCAATGCACAAAACCCTCTTATAAAATCATGGGCTAAAAATTTTGCTTCGTGGGTAGGGTGATCTTCCATTACATGGACAGTATACCTTTTCGTTTCGGTTGTCACCGAAAAACGAAAAGCTTTTCGCTCCCTACCTCGCGAGTGAAGCAGTTCACTCGCTCACGGAGCAGATACAAAAAGACACCCAAAAGGGTGCTTATTTGTATCTGCTCCGAACTTGGGACGAAGTGGGAACCCTAATACGAGAATTAAAATAGAAAAAAACCCACTTTGAAAGCAGATTTTTATCTACCACAAATGTGGGTTTGTCTTAATTAATTTTTAGTTACAGACTTAACATTCGATCATCATTTCTCTATCCTTTGAATTGCTTTGCAAATGGTTCAACCGCACCAATACGAATCGCTGCATTAAAAATTGGATGAGTTTTTTTAGCAAACCATATTGTTCCCCAAAATACCCAATACAACAATGCTGTGACTAACCAACTTACCCAATCTGTTTTTTCCAGTTGTTCTTTGGTAGACAGAAGAACAAGTGCTCCGATAAATGCAATGTTGCATATGAGCAATAAAATAACAATTAGCCATGTCTTTTTAGAGATTTTTTTGAGTGACTTTTTCATTTCTTTTGTTTTAATTGTGAATAAAATATTTAGATTGATCTTCTAAATTCCCATAAAGAAACTTAGAAGATCAATCTAACACTCACTAATTAATCCAATATCAAAGAACAATACTAACTTTATTATTGTAGCATATTAAAACATATTTGTCAATAATGCTCCCTCTATGGGACGAAGTGGGAACCTTATTGAGGGTTTTAAGTGAGAAAATTACTGATTACTAATATCAGTTCCCTCAGGCATAAGAATAAGTTCTCTTTCGTAGTTTGAACAATAACAACTAGTGGAATTAATATTTTCATTATTTTGTTCACAAAATGAACCGTATTTACAAAAATAACATGTATCAATTTTATTATCTGATTTACACAATCTATTTGCATCTTCAGATTTATTTTCTCCACATAAAGCAATTCCGTAATTCGTTTTTTCAATATATTCCTTATTGTCACCAGAGCAATTTTTTTTAAAATTTTCTATAGATGATACTACTTTTGCAGATATCGTTTTTGTTTTATGAGTAGTTTTAGGCAATAAGATAAAATAATATGAAAGAATAGTAATGATGATGATTATTAATATGATTGCAAAAATTTTTACTTTTTTCATAATAAAATTATACTACTAATATAATCAAAAATCACCTTATAAATAAGATGATTTTGTTTGCTCCCCTAATAGGGTTCGAACTTTTGATTTTATAGATTATTAAAAAGTTTCAAACGGTTATAGACTACTTCTTCTACTGCATCTACTCCACCTTTTAAGAATTTATATGGAGCAACCTCATTTGGATTTTCTTTTAGGAATTTTTCTATTGCTTCTCTATATGCAAGACGAATTTCAGTATTAATATGAATTATTGAAATACCTGATGCAATGGCGTTAGTAAAATCTTCATCACGAAGCCCAGAACCTCCATGAAGTACAAGAGGGATTCTTACTGCTTCTTTAATTTCTTTAACCAATTCTGTATTAATATGTGGTTTGCCACTTTTTATAAGTCCATGAATACTACCAACAGAAGGAGCAAGCATATCAATTCCAGTCATTTCAACAAATTTAACAGCATCCTCTGTTTTAGTAAGAATACCAGCACCTTCTGGAATTGTGTCTTTTACTTCTGATCCATAACCTATGAAGCCAAGCTCTGCTTCAACTATAGTATTTTTTCCAAAATTTTTTGCATAATCAACGCATTGTTTTGTTAAAATAACATTTTCGTCAAAACTTTTATTTGCTATATCAATAATTACTGCATCAAACCCTGCGTCAATAGCATTTTTTACAGATTCAAAACTGTAATGATGGTCAGCATTTAAAAATATTGGATAATTATCTCTTTCTCTAATTGTTTTAACCAGAGCAACCACTTCTTCCCTTCCTATAAATTCTTCTTCACCCTCAGATACTCCTATAATAACTGGAACATTGATTTTTTTTGCAGCGTTATAAATACCATGTAAAGCTTCTATGTTTGAAATATTAAAATGTCCAATGGCGATTTTCTTTTCTTCTGCTTCTTTTATATATTCTCTTAAGGTTTTCATGTTTTAATTATATCATAGTATTATATATAGAGTACTATATATAATGGCATTCGGACATCAAGCAAATTAATTTGTTAATTTGCTTGTACTCCTCACTTGTTGTTATATCGATTACGATAGAACAACAGCATTCGGACGTAACGTAAATTAAAGATTACTTTATTTGCGTCCGCTCCTCACTTGTTGTTATAATATCAATATGAACAATATAGATTTTTTAGCAATCGGAGATATTGCCACTGAGCCATTTATAAAAATTAAAGAAGCTGAAGCAAAATGTGACCCTGAAGGTGGTCATTGTAAATTGTGTCTTAGTTATGGAGGCAAAATCCCCTATGTCTCAGCTGAAGTTTGCAGTGCTGTTGGAAATAGTTCAAATGTTGCAATAGGTGCAAGTCGGCTTGGTCTCAGTGCTTCTCTGGTTTCTTATATTGGAAATGATATTAGTGGTAAAGAAAATATAGAACATCTTCATAGAGAAAAAGTGAATACAGATTATATAAGTACTATAGATGGAATGGCATCAAATTACCACTATGTACTTTGGTACGGAAATGAACATACAATTTTAGTAAAACACACAGAATTTCCATATTCTTTTCCAAAAGATCTACCAGAACCAAAATGGATTTATTTATCTTCTCTTGCACCCAATTCTATTTTTTACCATAAAGAAATAAGTGATTATCTAAAAAGTCATCCAAATGTATCACTGGCTTTTTCTCCAGGTACTTTTCAAATTAAAATGGGAACAGAAGCCCTTAAAGATATTTATATTAAAACAAAAGTATTTCTTTGTAATCACGAAGAAGCTAAAACAATTTTAAATATAGAAGAAAAAGATATTTCAAAATTAACAAAAATGATATACGGTCTTGGTCCTAAAATAGTTGTAATTACAGACGGTGTTAATGGTTCATATACTTTTGATGGTAAAGATTCATTATTTATGAAAGCTTTTCCTGATGATTCTTTTGTTGAAAGTACTGGTGCTGGTGATGCTTTTTCAGGGTCTTTTGTGTGTGCTCTATCTTTGGGTAAAAGTATCTCTGAAGCACTAATATGGGGTGCTGCAAACTCTAAATCTGTAGTTGGATTTGTTGGTCCTCATAAGGGACTTTTAACAAGAGTTCAAATAGATGAATTTGTTTCAAATGCCACAGATGATTATAAACCCGTTATTATAGTTTAAATTTTTCTTTTTAAAACTTTTTCAGCTTTTTCTATTATACTTTGAGTATCTATTTTGTAGTGTTTTTCTAGTTCTTCAGGTATGCCTGATTGACCAAATTTATCGTTTATCCCTACAAACTCAATAGGTGTTATGTAATTTTGCGCAAGACACTCTGCTACAGCACTTCCCATTCCGCCCAATATTTGATGATCTTCTGCTGTAACAATTGCCTTTGCTTCTTTTGCTAAAGATATAATAGTTTCAGTGTCTAATGGTTTTATTGTGGACAAATTCATTACTTTTACTTTTATACCCTTTTTTTCAAGTTCGTGTGCTGCTATTATTGCTCTGTATAAAATTGGACCAGTTGCAATGATTCCTACTTGAGCTAAGCCTATTTCTGGGGTAAAAAATATTTGGGCCTTCCCTATTTCAAATGGAGTTTCCTCTGTTGTTATTATTGGGGTATTGTTTCTGGCTAGTCTTATATAAGTTGGGTCTTTTGTGAGAGCACAAGCTATTGTTGCTTTTTTTGCTTCAATTGCATCACAAGGAGAAATTACTACCATATTTGGAATAACACGTGTTAAAGCTATATCTTCAAGTGCCTGATGGCTACCTCCATCGGGACCTACTGAAATTCCTGCATGAGAACCTATTATTTTTACCGATTGGTTGTTATAGCAAATAGTGGTACGAATTTGTTCCCAGTTGCGACCTGGATTAAATATTGCATAAGAAGCAATGAAAGGAATCTTTCCCATGGCTGCTATTCCGCTTGCTGTTGCAGCTAAATTTTGTTCAGCTACTCCTACTTGAATAAATCTTTCAGGAAACCTTTCTGAAAATAAATCTGTTCTAGTAGATTCGGTTAAGTCAGCACACAATGCAATAACATTTTCATTATCTGTTCCTGCTTTTAATAATCCTTCACCAAATCCGGTTCGTGTAGAAATTTTTTCTACGTCCTCATTAAATATTTTTGTATTTAGTTTTAATGATTGATTAAGCATGTTTATTTTTTTTAAATTGCCTTGCATAATCAAAAATTGTAACTGATATGTATACTGTCTGAAGAATAATAAAAATTAAATCTTTTAGGTATATACTATAAATAAGAAGTGCCAAGCCACCTATGATAGTTAGAATATCTCTCTTTTTTCTTTTTTTTACTAAAATACTATCGCATAGTAAAATAAGACCTACTATTCCAAAAATTTTAAAAATAATTATTTCCATATTATTTATATTAATTTAATAAACTGTTTCCTAATATCTTTAGTTCAGCAATCGCCATTTCTGCTTCAGATTTTGTTGGTGGTTTACCATGCCAATGATAATCCCGCTCCCATTCTTTTACACCTTTCCCAGGTATAGTGTTTGCAATTATAACAGAAGGCATCCCTTTATTATTTTTGGCTTTAAAAATTGCATTATTAATTTCAAAAAAATTATGCCCATCTATTTCTTGTGCAAACCAACCAAATGATTTGTATTTTTCTTTTAAGTCACCGAGTGGCATTACTCTCTCTGTATTTCCACTTATTTGAATATTATTTCTATCTACTATAACTATCAAATTTGAAATCTTTTCTTTGGCACACAACATAATAGCTTCCCATGTATTACCTTCATCGTGTTCACCATCAGAAAGTAATGCGTAAATAGTTTTATCTCCGCCATAGATTTTATCAACTATAGCCATACCGGCTGCTTGAGAAAGACCTAGTCCAAGTGGTCCAGATGAAGTTTCGAGCCATGGCATATATTCACGGTGAGGATGACCTTGAAGTCTTGAACCAAATTTACGTAAAGTTTCTAATTCTTTAATAGGAAAATATCCAGAATGAGCCATACTAGCGTAAAGAACGGGGCAAATGTGTCCATTTGATAATACTAATCTATCGCGATTTACCCACATAGGATTTTTAGGATCGTGTTTAAGTGTATGAAAATAAAGTAATGTAAAAATATCAGCCATACCTAAAGCGCCAGCAGTATGACCAGAACCCGCCTTAGTTAACATTTCAATAATACTTATGCGAATATTGTTTGCCGTTATTTTTAATTCTTTTATTTTTTCATCTTTTAAGTTTTCCATCTGTAGTTTATTTTAACAAAATTAATATATTTTTAACATCAAGTGATTACTTATCTTTATAAATTTTCAAACTCTTTAATTGTTTCTCTTATATCAAAACTTTGAAGAAGTGCGGAGCCTATTACAAGCCTATCTGCGCCGGCCTCTATAAGTAGCGGAGCTGTATTTTCATTTACACTTCCATCAACACTTATTTTTATTTCTGGATATTTTGCCCTTAAATTTTTTATTTGTTTTAATACTCTTTCATCAAATGGTTCTCCTTGAAATCCTATATGCTCAATCCCCATGCATTGTACAAAATCTACATGATTTATAAATGGTTTTAATTTATTTATATCTGTGGTTGTATTTATCGCTATTCCTATCTGTATATTATCTTTAAAATAAGGATCCATTGATTCCAAAAACTCTTTAAAATCTAATTCCGTTTCTGCTTCTAAATGAAAGATAATTCTTTTTGCACCAAGACGAGCAAAGAAATCAAATTGTTTATGTGCATTAATAACCATAAGGTCAAATTCAAAATCTAAGCTCTCCCAGAATGGTAATCCTTCTTCCTCTTCTAAAACTCTTTCTATACTAGATTTATCTCCCTGCTGCATAGGCCAAGATATTGATGGCACAAATTTTCCGTCACAAATATCTATTTGAACTGTATTTGTAATGTTTACAAATTTAGCTAATTTTTCATTTAATTCATAAATATTATTTACAATTATTGCTGGAGTTATTTCTACCATATACTATTCGGAGTCTAATTTATTTATTCTTCTAATATGTCTTTCATCGCCAGAAAATTTAGTTTCAAGAAATATTTTAACAGACTCTTTTGCTTCTTCGTCTTTTATAAAACGTGCTCCCAGGGATAATATATTTGCATCATTATGCTCTCTTCCTAGTTTCACTATTTCTAAATTACCACCGTAATATTCAGTAGCTCTGATTCCTTCTATTTTATTAGCTGACATAGCTTCTCCTTCGCCACTTCCTCCGAGTATTATTCCAAAACTACCTGTATCGTTGATAATAGCTTTTGCTACTGGCACTATAAAATCTGGATAATCATCGTTGTTGTCTAGAGAAAAAGCTCCTTTATCCTCTATTTGATAACCAAGCTCTTTAATATAAATTTTAAGTTTTTCTTTTAATTCATAACCTGCGTGATCACTTCCTATGTATATCATACTGGTAATTATAACATTTTTAAAAAATATAATATAATTGAGTTATATGATAAATTTTCATAAATATCACGGTGCTGGTAATGATTTTATAATGATTAATAACCTAGATGGAGATATTCATCTAAAATCCGAACATATCAAGACTTTGTGCGATAGGCATTTTGGTATTGGAGCAGATGGGTTGATTTTACTTCAGTCTTCTGAAAAGGCGGATTGTTTTATGAATTATTATAATTCTGATGGTAGCTTAGCAGAAATGTGTGGAAATGGAGCTCGTTGCACAGCAAAATTCTTTTTAGATCAAACAGATTCTCATGCAAAAGAATTATCTATAGATACAAAAGCTGGAATTAAAAAAATAATATGCAAAAGTGATGATACTTATTCTGTTAATATGGGAGCTCCAATTTTTGAACATACAGATTTCCCAAGTGGTCTCTTAAATATAGAAGGTCTTCCTTTTGAATGTGTTTCTATGGGTAACCCTCATGCTGTAATGATAAAAGATACTTTAGATAATTTTGATATATTGTCTATTGGTCCAGAGATTGAAAATGATTATCATTTTCCTAATAAAATAAATGTTGAATTTGTTGAAAAAATTAAAGATGATTATTTCAAAGTAAAAGTCTGGGAGAGAGGATGCGGGCCTACGCTTGCTTGTGGAACTGGAGCTTGCGCCGCGTTTTCAATTTTGAATAAAAAAGAAAATTTTAAAAAAGAAATAACACTAGAATTTCCAGGTGGAAAATTATTTTTGTCAGAAAACCATAGAGGTGAAATAATTCTTCGTGGCCCAGCAACTTTTGTTTTTAAAGGAGAAATATAAAATAATAGCCCCAAAGTTTTTACACTTTAGGGCTAAAATATTGAATCGAATTAGTGAGTTAATCCAATTTAAAATATTGTTTGAATTTGTTAGTTTTTGCTCGGTTTTCAGTTACGATTTTTCGTAACTTATTTGCCTCAGTTTCAATTACAAATAATGCAAATTTTTCTATCCCGATATCCATCTTTTCGAGATCAAGTTTTAAATTAAACATTTTATACAGTTTTACAAGTTGATACGTAGTTTTTGGAAAAATAACCTTACCTTCACTAACGAACAATTCAAAAAATTTTGCAGAGATTGTTTGTTTATCATTTTTTGTAAGAATAATACTTTTACTTTTACGCATGATTGAAATTTTTAAGTTTTCTTTTTTTATAACATAATTTCGTAACTTTTGTCAAATTAAAAATACCACTTTAAAGTGGTATTTTTAAAACAAATATAATTATATTATTGCATTTATGTATTTCTATAATAATTTGAATGAGCAAATCCGTGTAATACTATCAGATTTTGCTGCAACTTTATATGAATTTAAAAGACAAGTTCTTTCTAAAAAACCATAACGATAAATACATATTAATATATATAATTCTATAATTACAAGTATAACTGAAAGTATTTTTATATTTTTAGTAACTCCCTCTTTATTTTTTACTCTAATAGTGTGATAAATAAGATAAATAAATCCTAAAAATGGCAATAGGCTTATTGTCAAACTTGGTGCATTATCAAAACCGCTCATTAGACATATAAAACTAAAAATAACTAAAATTAATATATAAAAAATATATTTTAAAATAAATTTTGTTGCTCCCATATTATTTAATACTCTGTCCAGTTTTTACGACGTGGTCTATGAGTGTATGCGTATACCCCATTTCATTATCATACCAACCCATAACTTTTACTAGATTTCCTCCAACTACACGAGTTAGTTCTAAATCAGCTATTGAAGCATGACTATCTCCTAATATATCAGAAGAAACAAGATGATCTTCTGTAACAGCAAATAGTTTTTCCCATCGAGGGTCTAGAGCTGCTTTTTTCATTATCTCGTTCACTTCTTCTTTTGTTGTATCTCTTTTTGCAATGAAAGTAACATCTACAATAGAGCCTGCAGGTACTGGAACACGAATAGATATACCATCAAACAAGTCTTTTAATACTGGAAAAGCTTCTGTTACAGCTATTGCTGCTCCTGTAGATGAAGGAATGATGTTTTGAGCTGCTGCACGGCCTTCACGCAAGTCTTTCTTGCTTGGGCCATCTACTAGTGCCTGCGTAGCGGTATATCCATGAACAGTATTTAATATTGCCTTTTCTATACCTATTGATTCATGCATTATTGCAATAAGTGGAGATGCTGCATTTGTAGTACAGGATGCATTTGAGGTGATATCACATGTACCAAATTTTTCTTCATTTACCCCAAGTAGAATAGTTTCCCCGTGGGTTGTACTTTCAGCACCTTTTGATGGAGCACTGATGACAACTTTTTTAGCACCTTGTTCTAAATGAAATTTTGCTTTATCAAATGAAGTAAAAAGACCTGTTGATTCTACTACTACATCGATTCCTAAAACACCCCAAGGAAGCTTTGTTGTATCTTTTTCAGAAATATATTTTATAATTCTACCGTCTATTATTAAATCTGTTCCTTTTGCTTCAATATTGTGATTCCAATTCCTGTAAACAGTATCGTGACGAAGTAAGTAAGAAAGACTTTCGATTGACCCCAAATCGTTTATGGCGACAATTTCTATGTCTGATCTCTCCCAAGATAATTTTAAAAAAGCACGTCCTATTCTTCCAAAACCATTTATAGCAACTTTTATTTTTCTTGCCCCGTTAGAATTTTCATTCATAAATTATGTAAAATTAATTATTAATATTTTTTCCTATAAAATTTTTTAATGCCCGAATATATTTTGAAAATTCATTCGGGGTTTTTGCATTATTATTATATCACTTATTATTCTAAGTATTCAAATCTAGGACCTTTATAATTTTCTACTTCGACAAACTCTTGAAACATTTCTATTGGTCTCGCCCACATCTGGTCTATGCCATTTTCATCTGGATGAGAATATATTACAAGTCTTTGGTCGGGTTCTTCGCTGTTACGAGCCACACATATAACTTGGCAGATACTACCTTTGTAATGTCTATATTTACCTAGTTTTATTTCTTCGTTCATTTTAGGACAATAACTCTTTTAATATTTTTTGAACTAAGCCAGGATTTGCTGAACCCTTCGATTCTTTCATAACTTGTCCGACTAAAGACATAAGAGCATTTTCCTTGCCACCCTTATAAGTTGCAACTACTTCTGGGTTTATATCTATTATTTTTTGCACAATTTCTTTAAGTACCCCCTCATCGTGATTTTGTATAAATCCTTTTTCCTCGGCAATTTTTAGTGGAGATTTGTCATTCAATACTATTATAGCCAAAATATCTTTGGCTCCTCTTGAAGAAATTCTATCATCACTAACCATTTGAATTAATTCCGAAAAGTTTTTTGAGCTAGGTAATTTAACATCAATATTAATTTTTTTGAGACCTAAATAGTCTGAAGTAATATAATTTGAAGCATTTTTTATTTTATTTTTGTCATTTAAATTGGTTGCCACTTCTTCAAACCAGATTCCAAGATTTTGATCTGTTATATAACTTTCAATATCTTCGTCTTTGATTCCATAGTCATTTCTATATCTATCTCTCTTTGCAACAGGAAGTTCAGGTAGTGTATTTTTTATTTCTTCATTATTAAATACTTTACTCAAAAATAGTTTAGGTAAATCAGGGTCAGGAAAATATCTGTAGTCATTAGCATTTTCTTTTGAACGTTGTGAAAAAGTAGATTGTTTGTTTTCATCCCATCCACGAGTTTCCTGGACTATTTCATTTCCACGATCAGCATCTAAAAGAGCTGTCATTCTTTTGATTTCATATTCAGCTGCTTTTTCAACTGCCTTAAATGAATTTATATTTTTAACCTCGCACTTAGTTCCAAGCTTATCTTTATCTTCTGAAATAGAAATATTAAGCTCAACTCTCATTTGCCCTTTTTCCATATTTGCTTCTGATACACCCAGATACTTTAAAAGTAATTGAAGCTCCCTTCCAAAATCTCCAGCTTCTTTTGATGAATGGATTACGGGTTCAGTTACTAGCTCCATAAGTGGAACTCCAGCTCGATTAAAATCCACTAGAGAATAGTCTCCTTTGTCGTGTTTTGAAGTAGCTGTATCTTCTTCTAAGTGAACACGTGTTATATCAACACCGTTCAATTTACCACCTGAAACTATGGGGAATAAATATTGAGATATCTGATAGGCTTTTGGTATATCTGGATAAAAATAATTTTTTCTATCAAATTCGGTAAAGTCAGCTATATTTGCACCCAATGCTAATCCAACTTTTATAACACTTTCAACTGCTTTTTTATTAATAACAGGCAATGTTCCTGGATGAGCCAAACATATTGGGCATATATTTACATTGGGAGTTTTTTCATCTGGATTGTTAATACATCCACAAAACATTTTAGATTTGGTATTTAATTCAGCGTGTACTTCAAGCCCTATTGTTGTGTAATACTGTTTAGACATAAAAATAGTATATCAAAATTTGTAATTTATTGAAAATTATGTAATTATTATCCTGTAGCTGATTGCCCGAGTGGCGGAACTGGTATACGCGCACGACTTAAAATCGTGTCTCGTAAGGGATGTGGGTTCGATTCCCACCTCGGGCACAATAAAAAATCACGGTGTAAGCCGTGTTTTTTATTGTGCCCGAGAGCGAAGCACCTGCGTGCTTCGCGTGTGGGAATCGAAAAGCTTTTTCTTATCTATTTAAATTTCAATTTAAATAGATGCAAAAGGTATACTGTTCTCGTAGAGAAAGATATCCCACCTTGGACTCTGACCTTTCGGCCTGTCCGTCTGGGACGATATTAGAAATAGTTTGTTTGAAATTTAAGGATTGATTTTGATAATTTAATCTATATAAATATCGAAAGGGCTGAAACTAGTTCAGCCCCCTTTTAATTATCTACTCTCACTTTGCATAGTTATCATTAAAGTATCACCAAAAACAGTCACATTCGCACAACCGCTTTTTTCTCCAATTTTATAATCAAAATAATTTAAAAATTTGGAGTCATCAGGGAACTTAACTGTCTCACCAATAGAATCAAAGTATTTTTGAATCGCTTGTTGTATTTCTGAACTTTTTGCTTCAATGAATAAAACAAAGTCCTCATCAATTTCTTCATCGTTAAGAGTCATACCCATTATGGCCGAAACAAAATTGCATGTCCTGCTTCGGAATGAGTCATCGGTTGAATTGAGTTCTTTTTTGAGAAAAGATTCGAGAGACGGTCTTTTTGTTTTAATTTCTTTAAAGTATTTTTCAACTTCATCGAGTTCAGATTCAGGCATCATACACAAACTTAACACCGCCATACTAAGGTTGTGACCTATTAAGTTTGGTGCTATTTTTTGTTTTTCCTCAATTTTTGCCTTAAATTCTTTTAAAACATTCAGAGATAGTATTGCACTATTTTTACCTTCCATTCTTACAACTGCAATCATTTGTAAAAATAGAGTAGAGAGACGTCCTGTATATTCAGGATATTGTTCCAAAAAGGGATTTATTTTATCTGTAATATACCCCAAAAAGTTACATCCATTTTCCATAATGTGATTATTTTACGTTGATTATTACTCAAAACTATTTTCAAATAAACTTAAAATTTGATTGTAACTATATATTACTTTCTCATAAAAGTCAATAGCAAAGCCCCACATTATTGCGGGGCTTTTTTATTTTACGGTCGTATTAGCATTTCAGCTTTTTTCTATGATTTCAATTAAATCGTAAAGTTTGGGTGTTTTACTAATTTTAACAAGCATACCTTCTTTCTCCTTTTTTGATAATGTCCTACACGCAGTAGGCCTTATAGGAGATGTCACTCCATCTCCTATAACATAAAATCTTTTTTCTTTTCCAGAAAGAAAGATATCATATTTATCAGGATCCAAAAGAAAGCTGTTTAGTTCTGCTCCATAGAGAATGGTTTTTAGATTGTGACTTCCAAGATCTTTTTTAAGAACAAGGAATGGCTCTTGGCTGTAATCTTCAAACTCGATCATTATGAATGAATTTTCAGATATGTTTTTGTAATCCAAATAGGTTGTTATGTGTTTCCATTTTTCTTTGGGAATTACTATTTCTTTCATTGGAATAGGGAGAGAATTATATCCGTGAATACAGCAACTGATTGTCACTGAATTTGCAGAATAATGGAAACTACCACTTTGAAAATCAGGAAAACTGACTCTTTCTGCATAAGTTGTTACAAAGGATTCCAAAAGATAAATTTTAGAATCATTATACAAAAAGATTAAGTCATCTTTTATTTCTGAACTATCATTTATAAGGTCAGAAATATGGTGTATTGCAAATATTACAGCATAGTCGCTGCCATTCATTTCAGATGTTTCCATAAGAAATGTAACCTGGGGATTATAATAGAATCCTTCGGTTATTTTCTTAAAGTTTACCATCATGAAGTTTTTGATTACCTCTCTCGATTTTTCGTTAATCATTTTTTAGTTTTAATGAGCAAATGCTCCGTGGATACTAATTTTTTATTAAGATTATAACGTATGTTTGTATTTGTCAAACTAAAAAAGCCAATACCGAAGCCCCCTTCAAGTCTTGGTTTTTTAGTTTATCTTTTTATAAAGAAATAAAATAATTATATTTTTAATTTGTTAGATTATTTATATCTGATTCTGTTGGTTGTTTAAATACTTTTTGTGATATACCATCTTGCACTTTTTTTAGCTGCTCATTGCCTGTATTTATAAAAAAATCAATTAATCTTTTCTTTATGGGGTCTACAATATCAGTAACAATTTTTTTTGATTGTTCAGTAATATAAGATATATTTTTCTGAAACTGAGGTGACTGTACTTTGGATACAATATCTATTTTAAATAAAACAAGAAGAATAATTATAAAGATAATTAATCCTCCTGTGTGTATATGAAATCTTGGCTTTCTTTCGTCGTCGTTCATAGCAATTACATTATACTACTTTAAAAATAAAATATACTACTTTTTGACCATTGTTGAATTAATTTTTGGGAGATAAAGACCAGGATTAAGATATGCATTTAATGCTGCTATAGGTTGTCTAAATATTTTACCATTGCAACTTTTACTAGGAACAGTATCAACTTTTACACCGTCTGATGCATATACAGCTACATGTAAATGTGGACCAGTAGAGGAACCAGTATTTCCAGAGTATGCTACGATATCTCCAGGTTTGACGATTTGACCCATCTTTGCGCTTATAACTGATAAATGACCATACGTGCTAGATAGTCCATTATTGTATTTAATAAAAACCCATTTACCAAAAGATGCACCCTTACAATCAATATCTGTATCTCCTGTTCCTTCTACAACACCAGAGGCCATTGCAAAAACAGAAGTTCCAATAGGAGCTCTTAAGTCTAATCCGTAATGAAATTTACCCCACCTAGACCCGTACGGTGAAGTTATTAGAATATAACTTAGTGGCCATGATAATACACCTGTACCTTCTTTAGGTAAAAGTTTAGGATTTAAAATAAATTTTAACTGGGCTTCATAGTCTTCTAGGACTTTATCAAAGGCGTCTCTTTTTTTTATTTTTTCTGCAAGTAATTTTTGATAATTAGACTCTTCTTTTTTTGTTGCAGTCAAAATTGAATCTTTTTCTTTTTTAGTTAAAGTTACTACTTGTTCTTTTTGAACCAAATCATTTTTTAACGTTTTTAAATTCTGTTGCTCGTCTTCTTTTTGAATTTTTGTACTTATAAGTTCTTTCTTTTTTAAAGAAACATTTATAATATTTTCTCTAATTTTTTCATTTAAAGTCAAAATATTATTATAATCTCTACTAAAATCATTAAAATTATTTACAGATAGTAGTCGCTCAATTATTAGAACATTATCATTTTGATTTAAATCCTTAATCATTTTACTTATAGATTGTCTAGAAATATTTATAGATTTTTCTTTATCACTTATATCTGTTGAAAGAGATCCTATTACTAGACTCGTAGCGGTTATTTTTTTCTGTATTTGTTCTCTTTCTTTTATTAATTTATTTCTTGTTAGCGTTAGCTCTTTTATTGTATTTGCTAAAGTGTTTGATTGAGCACTTGTTACAGATATTTGGGCTTGATATTGTTTAATCTCTTTATCTAAAGCGTCTATTTGTCCGTTGGTATCTTCTATTTGTTTTTTTACTTCTTCGGCTGTCAGAGCTAACACTTGAAAGGGAAAAATTGATAAACAAAATGCTATTAAAATAATATATAATATTAATTTTTTCATTAATGTTTTATATTATACTATTATTTTCACATTTATAAAAATAAAAAACCTAGGGTAATTCCTAGGTTTTTTATGAATCTATTTGTTGTTGATTGTTAAATATCCAGTGTGAATATCTTTACCTTCATGTTTGATTATAATTTTTTGAGTTAAATCTCGAGGTATTTGATACATAACAATTTTATTAAACCAATTACCTTTTAAATTATTACCTATGTTAATTTTTGCTTGAGATTTTAATATTTCACCTTGTTCATCCAAGAATACCAATTCTACATCGTATGAACCTGGCTTATCCGCTTCAAAACCTGCTACTATAGTCATTTGAGGATGAATTACTGGAAATTTTTGAGCATTAATGTTGGCAAAAATACCAATAATAGACATATTGCCTGTTTGGTTTTCTATTATAGCTGTTTCGCAAATGTGGAAAAAATTTATTTTTAACATATTATATATTATAGCAAGTAATTTTAATTAAGTAAACTAATGCCCTTCAATTGTTAATTCTGCTTTATTAACACTAGATTGTGTATCGGTACTAGTCTCGATTTCGGTTACTGGTTCACGAAGAAATTTTATAGAATTATTAATTCTCTTTAGCGTCGCTTCTTTTCCTATTATTGTCATAATTTCAAATGGATCTAATGAACTTTGTTTAGCAGATAATGCAATTCTTAATGGCCATAAAACTTTGCTTCTTCCCTCAATGCTGGCATATTTCCATAATTCACTGTCATCGTCTTTTTTAACAATTTTATCCCAATCATTTATATTTATATAATCAATAATTTTATTAAGATAACCAATAACAATTGTTTTATCTAAATTTTTAGGAATAATTAATTTCGCTATTTCATCTTCCTTATTATTTAATATTAAATCATTTGATGGAAATAAATAATCAGATGGACCACTACCAATTGATATATCAATTTTAGTATCAGTGGTGAGATTGGATTTAACTTGCAAAATATCATTACTAAAACTATCGCCTTGAGTTGTGGTTATACTATCTAAGATCAAAAATTTAAGGTCGCTAAATTTTGTAATTTTATCCCTAAATCTTAAAATAAATTCATTTAATTCTGTTTTACTAAAATTTTTTAGTTTTGAAATATTCGAAACAAATGGAATTGCCAAACTTAAATATTTCTCATTGGACAGTTTTTTCATGTGTTCTTTCTGTATCCAGTCTAATTTTACTACATTAAAACCTCCTCCACTTATATGAATTTGAGTTATATCAAAAAGATTAATAAATTCTGCTGGTGTAATTATTTCTACATCACCTCCAGGATTCCATCCAATAAAAGCTAGGAAATTCATCATAGCTTCAGGTAAGTATCCCTCATTTTTATATTCTAAAAAGTCTTTTGCTCCATCTCTTTTTCCTAATTTCTTTTTTCCATCCGGTCCCATTATTGGAGGAAGAGTTACAAATTCAGGTCTTTTTATTTCAAGAGCTTCATATAAAGCAAGGAATTTTGGTGTTGATGATATAAATTCGTCAGCTCTCATAATATGAGTTACTCTCATTTCTAAATCATCTATAATATGAGCGAAATTATAAGTTGGATATCCATCACTTTTTATTAAAACAATATCATCTAGAGCTTCAGGGCCGGCTTTTAAATGTCCTCGAACGACATCTTCCCATTCGTAGCTCTTGATATCTGATACTTTAAATCTCAAGGGTTTAGTTCCATCCCAAACAGGAGGATTTTCTGGTCTGTTGTCTCTATATAAATAAGGCCTTTTTTCATCATCAGCTTTTTTTCTAAATGATTCAATTTCTTCTTCTGTATAAGGATCTGCATAAGCTAGTCCTTTATCTATTAAAATTCTTGCATATTTAAGATATGAATCAAGTCTTTCTGATTGTTTGTATGGTGAATGTGGTCCACCAATATCTGGACCCTCATCCCAATCAATCCCAATCCATTTAAGTGATGCAATAATATGTTCAATAGAACCTGATACCTCACGAGCTTTGTCTGTATCTTCAATTCTTAAAATAAAAGTGCCATTATTTTTTTTGGCGTAAGCCCATGCATACAAAGCGGTACGTATTCCACCTATATGTAAATACCCTGTTGGTGAAGGAGCGAAACGGGTTACAATTTTATTGTTTATATTAGTCATGAAATTATTGTTGGTAGTGTGTTAGCGCTATATCTATAGCTGACTTTGCAATTTTTTCTGCAGCTAAAGGCGATGCAAAAAGTAATGCATTTTCTTTCATTTGAGAAAGCTTTTGTGGTGATGAAAGTAATTTATCAATTTCAGAAACAAACAAGTGAGAAGTCAAATTACTTTCCTCTATTACTTCACAGGCTCCACCTCGAGCATAGTTGTATGCATTTTTTCTTTGATGGTTACCATTTGAATTTGTTATTGGTATAACAATAGAAGGAATACCCCATGATGCTATTTCAAAAATAGCAGAGCCAGCTCTAGAAATTATAAGATTTGCACAACCTGCTGCCATTCTAGTTGATAAATTATTTAAATATGGAATTGGAAAATATCTCTCTATATTTGGATTTTTATCCATAAGCATTTTTGCTCTGGTTACAACTTCTTCAAGATTTTTAATTCCGGTCTGATGGATTATTTGGTATTTAGAAAGCAATACAGGTAATGTGTCTACTACAATATCATTTAATGTTTGTGCTCCCTGTGAACCACCAAGTACAAGAATGGTCGGAATATTTGGATTAAGTTTAAAAAATTCATGAGCACCATTAGGGTCACCATGTAAAATCTCTTTACGAATTGGCTGCCCAGTTAAAGCTGTTTTTTCTTGTGGTAAATATTCTGCTGCTTCAGGCCATGAAATTGCTACATACTTTGCAAATTTTGCAGTCCAAATATTTAATCGTCCTGGATATGAATCTGATTCATGCACAATAACAGGAATTCTGAGTAATTTGGCTGCAAATACTGCAGGAAATGCAGCGTATCCACCTTTTGAAATTACAACATCTGGATAAATAAAAAACATGCTAAGTATGCCAAAGAAAGCCCCTGTAGCTGTTTTAAACATATCA
>Ga0209125_1000412_pt1 | contig 57241 bp, 47 predicted proteins | sample BarGraIncub1131A_FD_184503 | JGI IMG/M metagenome (GOLD analysis project Ga0209125, IMG submission 184503) | Arctic peat soil microbial communities from Barrow, Alaska - Barrow Graham LP Incubations 11-31A (SPAdes) (version 2) | ecosystem: Environmental > Terrestrial > Soil > Wetlands > Peat... | reverse complement strand
CAGGGTTGGGACTCGTAACACGTTGGGTTCCCCTGACTTCACGAAGTGCTTGCAGCAATTTTTCTCGGGTAAGTCCTGCTTGTTTTAGGATTTGTTCAGTTGACCCTCCGGCTTTTTCAAAAAGCGCGAGCAGTAAATGTTCAGTGCTCACGTATTCATCGCCAAAAGAGAGCATCTCATCATGCGCAGAGACTAAGACCGACCGTAAACGGGGTGAAATGCTTATTTGCACATTTCCGCCGCTAATGCGAGGAAAGTGGTTGATCTCTTGCCGAATGTTTTGGAGGAGCGCGCCAACCGCCATCTCTAATTTAGTCAATACCTGGGGAACGACGCCATCTCCTTGCTCTAAAAGGGTGATCAAAAGATGTTCAGGCTCTACCTGGCTGTTTCCGTTACGTTCCGCAATCGTTTGGGCATTGGTGATCGCTTCCTGAGATTTCTGGGTAAATCGGTTCGTATCAAAAGACAAATTCTTTCACTCCTTTTCAAGCTAAACCAAGTCAACCGCGCCATGAAATTATCCTCTTTTATCGGCAAGATCACGTAGAGCCGTAATCTCTTGCTCACTCATGTTTTCCGGTATTACAATCGATAATGTTACAAAGAGATCACCCTGTTGGAGAGGCTTCTCTAAATTTGGCAATCCTTTCCCTTTTAAACGAAATTTCTTACCACTTTGAGAAAGGGGCGGAATTTTGAGACTGACTTCCCCGCCAAAAGTAAGGATACTAGCCTCCCCACCTAAGATGGCTTTATAGAAGTCAATGGGTAAGTCTGCCCTCAAATCATCGCCATCACGAACAAAGCGAGCGTGTGGCGTCACTGTGATGTTTAAATAGAGGTTTCCACGGGGCCCTCCCGAAATTCCAGGACCGCCTTGGCCAGTGAGACGCACCTTAGAACCTGTGCGAACCCCTTTGGGAATCTTGGCTTCAATTTGTTTTTCTCCAGTACGAATGAGGCGTGTCGTTCCATGATAGATTTCCTCCAGGGTCACTTTGACTTCCGCTTCATGTTCCTCACCCGCGCGAGGACGTGAAGCAGTCGTACCGCCATTGAACCCGCGGCCTTGTCCACCAGCGCCTCCAAAGAGGTTAGAAAAGAAATCAGAATATCCGTCACCGCCAGAACCGCCGAAGCCACCTGATCTTCCACCGCCACCGAACATCTCTGCGAAATCGTCTTGGGACATAGTTTGAGACTGGCCGCCACCGCCTCTTCCAGGATTCGTCTGCCAACGGTCATAATTGTAATCTCCACGTCCTCCGCGGCTCTTCCATTGTTGATAGTCTTGTCGTAGTTCATCATATTTGCGGCGTTTCTCAGGATCACTGATGGCTTGATAGGCTTCCATGGCTTCCTTAAATTTTGCTTCGGCCGCTTTATCACCCGGATTAACATCAGGGTGATTTTTTTTGGCTAATTTTTGATAAGCTTTTTTTATCGTTTTATCATCCGCGTCGGGTGCAACACCAAGACTGACATAATAATCTTTAAAATCCATATCCTCACCTCATATAACTCATATATTTGTTTTCAGAACTTATTTATACTGTCAGAAAGTATAACTTTTTGTTATATACTTTCTACAGGTCCCTTCACGCCATCCTTGGCTACAGGGACACTCGTCCATCCATGGACAGCGCATCAGTGCAACTAAGGCGACCGCCGGCGCCTGAAGGCTTGGCGCTAGCCAAGTTTTCTTTATCATAACGACTAATTTTACGTTTATCTTGAGATATATTGGAGTATTTTATCCTTGACAATTAATTATAGTCTCTTTTAACACGAAGGTCAATAATGGTCAGACAACAATAAGAAGTGATTTTCAGCCTTTTGTAAGCCTGTCTCGAAGAACCATTTATACCCATAAACATAGGGCTTTGGGATGAAGATGAAACGTGAGGGGTGCTTGGCCTGGTTGTTCGCCGTCGATATCAAGCAAGGACTTTTCGGCCGTCGTGATCACAACAGAGCGGCCACGATGCACTGTGACACCTGGGATTTCAAGATGTGTTCCCTTATAAATTTTCGGTAAATGTCGCAAGAGCATCAGCGTTGAAAAATCACCCAAGCAAACCACATCAAATAATCCATCATCAATTTCTGCATGAGGCGCAATCATCATTCCCCCGCCAATATACCGCCCGTTGGCCACCATAATACTGTTTATGCGTCCTTCAAACATCAGTTTACCATCGATTTCGCAGCGCATCACTTTATTACGATAACGAAGAATGCTCAGAACTGACCCGATTAGAAAAGATAGTTTACCCCCCAAACGTTTACTTTGTTTATTGACACGAGCGACCGTCTCTCCGCCTAAACCGACGTCCGCGACATTCAGGAAATAGCGGTGATTTTGCTGCTGATGTTCATCTTCAAAGAGCACTTCTCCCACATCGATGAAGCGTTTCTCGCCCCTTCGTAAGAGCTTCAGAAAGCCCTCAATCCCTCTAGTAATCTGCAGTGTACGAATTAGGTCTCCTCCAGTACCATGGGAAAAAAGGGCAAGCTCAGCTTCAGAATTAATTAGCTTACCGTTCGAGAAAAAACCATTAACCACTTCATTCATGGTCCCGTCTCCCCCAACCGCTATGATGTGTGTATAGCCCTCTTTCAAAATCTTTTGCGTAATTTGAGTGGCATCTCCAGGCTCGCTTGTATACGCAAAGTCGATGAGATAGCCTTCTTCCCTTAGACGTATTAGATACTCAGGCCACCGCTTCTTCGTGCTGCCATTCGCGGATTGTGGATTAACGACGGCAAACCATCGCTTATTTTTCAACATTGAGAAAGTTCTCCCTTTCCTACTCGACAAATGAGTTGCAAAAACGGACTTCAATAAGTCCGTTTTTGAGGTAAATATGAAATAGTTCAGGCTTAAGACTAGTTTACCGATCGTATTTTGGCTAGGCGTTGCATAACATCCGCTTTTATCTCGTTCAGCGTATGCTCTGCCCCTGAGAGAGTCTCTGCCTTTACTGAAAAGTAAAATTTTATCTTGGGTTCTGTTCCAGAGGGGCGTACCATGACAAATCCCCCACCTTTTAAAGAAAACCGCAAAACATTTGACTTGGGAAGCGTGAGTGGATAGGTAAGTCCCGTCGAAAGATCTTTACCGATCCGTTGTCCATAATCATCTAATTTCTCAATAGTTACTCCGCCCAGCACGTGGATTTTTTCCTGACGAAGTGTATTCATGATCTTCGCAATCTCTTCTTTGCCTTGAATGCCCTCGAGTGCGAGGGACTCTTGGTCATCGAGATAATAGCCAAATTGTTGATAAATATTCTCAAGGACATCTAATAAGTTACGTCCTTCAATCTGTTTATAATAAAGGGCGGCTTCTGCCAAAAGGACAGAGGCAATCACTGCGTCTTTATCCCGGACAAAATCCCCGGCAAGATACCCATAACTCTCTTCGAAACCGAATTGGAAGGTTCCCCAACCTCCTTCTTCCATCTCTTTTTCCTTTTCGGAAATAAATTTAAAACCAGTCAACACGTTTTCTACGCGCACCTCAAAATACTTTGCAACCTCATCTGCTAAATCGGTTGAGGCGACTGTTTTCACGATCGTTGCGTTTTCTGGAAGGATTCCTAAGGCCTTTTTCTGAGACAGCATATAGTAGGTTAATAAGACGCCAATTTGATTTCCTGTGAGCTGTTTATACTCTCCCTGAGGATCACGTACGACCACGCCTAAACGATCAGCATCGGGATCCGTCGCCAATAGAAGATCGGCTTGCCTTTGGGTGCCGTATTTTCGGGCGAGTTCGAACGTTGCAGGAATTTCTGGATTTGGGTAAGAAACCGTCGTAAATTCTGGGTCAGGAAGCTCCTGTTCAGGTACCACGGTGACCGAACTAAAACCAAGTTCTGCTAACGCCCGTCTGACTAGTATGTTTCCAGCGCCGTGCAGGGGTGTATAAACGATCCGTAGTTCTCCCCCTTTTTTTGTGTCAAGGTCAGGATGAAGAGCCAGTTTTAAGACGCGAGCTAGGTAAGTCTGATCAATTTGCTCGCCGATGATTTCAAGTAAACCGCTAGCCTTAGCGGCTTCTATCGACATGGGTTCCAGCCCCAGCCAATTTTCCCGCGCTTCAATACGAGCAAGAATCTGGTCTGCTTTGGCAGGAGGAACCTGTCCGCCGTCTTCCCAGTATACTTTATAGCCATTATACGCTTTAGGGTTATGACTCGCTGTCACAACAATTCCCGCGATCGCATGCAGTTGTCGCACGGCATAAGAAAGCTCAGGCGTCGGACGAAGTGCATCAAAGAGATATGCTTTAACTCCATTTTTCGCAAGAACTAAAGCTGCTTCGAGGGCAAATTCTGGTGAGAATTTTCTAGAGTCGTACGCTATCACTACCCCGCGCTTCATACCCTCCGGCCCTTGATCGCAAACACATTCCGCCAACCCCTGGGTTGCTTTTCGTATGACGTATTTGTTCATACGATTCGTGCCTGCTGCAATAATTCCCCTTAAACCACCTGTGCCAAATTCCAAATCCATATAGAAGCGGTCCTCAATTTCTTGAGGATCGGTGATCCGTCCTAGCTCTTGCCGTGTTTCTTCATCAAAGTAGGGGTTTTCTGACCATAAACTGTAGCGATCTTGAAAGCTCACACTGTATTCCTCCCTATTATTTATCATGAACAGTTCCTCTTGGATTATGTTCCCATTAGGTGAGTATAACATACTCGACCTAGATTCAAAATGAATTTAGGTCGATAAAAAGCAACTCAATCTAAGACTGAGTTGCAATAATCGGAGAAATTATAATACCTACAAGCCCAGGGCCTGTATGAACCCCCATAACTGGGCTAATTTGATTAAATAATAGGTCCTTAATGTTGGGGAGTTCGCGCGCTTTTTGCCATAAGTTGCGAGCTTCCTGCTCAGCTCCGCCATGGACGATTGCGACGTTGTATTGTCCGCCCTGAGTGCTTTCGATCAAAAGGTCATATAATTTTTTAAGCGATTGATCTCGACCGCGTACTTTTGCCGTTGTTATGTATTTTCCTTCAGAATTTATTGAAATGATGGGTTTAATATTTAAAAGCTCACCAATGGTGCCAGAAACGTATCCAATGCGTCCACCACGTTTAAGATATTCTAGCGTAGAAAGCACAAAAAAGAGCTTTGTATTTTGTGAGACAGTTTTAGCGACATTCACCACCTCTTGGAAATCCGTTGAATTGCGAAGTTTGCGCGCTGCCTCTAGAACCGGAAAACCAAGCCCCATGGAAAGTGCTTTTGAATCCAGCACTTCAATGACCATCTCTTTATAATCTTGGGCCACTTGACATACCGTTTCATAGGTCCCGCTTAAGCCACTTGAAATATGCATTGAGAGAATGTGTGTCACCTTTGCATCCCTTAAACGGTTAAATAAATTCGCTATTTCAGACGGAGAAGGTAACGAGGTTGTAGGAACCTCAATCTCCATATTTTTATATACTTCATCGGGTCTGATATTAACGCCATCGAGATATTCTCGGTCTTTGTATACGACGTGCAAAGGAATCATCTCTATCCCAAACTCCTTGATCATTTCCGGAGCCAAATCACTGGTACTGTCTGTTACAATCGCGATTTTAGGGACACTCATCAGCCTTGACGTTTGTAGCATGAGCATAGTTCCTTTCCATTATACAATATTACAGGTTGCCATTAGTATATCATAATATTTAAGCGCTTGGACACGTAGTTTTTGTAATACTATGATATTAACAGAGCCTGTGTGGCCAATCGTACGTCGTCTAAGGCTGTTGGATGACTGTTAATTTCCCCGGCATGATCAATTCCGGGATAGAGGCAGGGTTGAGCGTATTTTATATCTAACATATGAAAGAAAGTTTGAATGGAACGTTCCGCACATTTAAAGACATCCACTTTTTCCGTACCGGCTGCCGAGAGGTAAAGACCGCTGCGCTCAGGCCCTTCTGGTTTAATCAGGGATTGATGAAGGAGGTATTTGCGGGCCCAAAACGTTTGCATTCGGTCAATCATAATTTTCGTTTGCCCATTTACCCCCATCATAAAAATAGGAGCAGCTATGATGACGCGATCTGCTTGGATCAACTTTTCTTGGAGCATGAGGACATCGTCTTTTATGACGCATATCCCTTTCTCTGAACAAGCATTACATCCTTGGCAAGGCTTTATGTTTAGGTCAGAAAGATAAATTAGTTCCGTTGTCTGACCCTCAGCCCGAGCAGTTTTCATCGCTTCTAAAATTAAGCTAGTTGTGTTGCCCTTGCGTCTAGGGCTACAGGCCAGACCAAGTACTGATAATGTCATTCGCTTTTTCGCTCCATCTTATTTTGTACTAGTCAGAAAGTATAACTTTCTGTTATATACTTTTTGCAGGTCCCTTCACGCCATCCTTGGCTACAGGGACACTCGTCCATCCATGGACAGCGCATCAGGGCAACTAAGGCGACCGCCTTCGCTGAGGCTGGCGCTAGCCAAGTTTTCTTTACACTGTCAGAAAGTATAACTTTTTGTTATATACTTTCTGCAGCATAAGGGCAACTAGGGCGACCGCCTTCGCTGAGGCTTGGCGCTAGCCAAGTTTTCTTTATATTATTTTTATCGCTTCGTTTAAAGAATATACAAGTTCCAAGTACAAAAGCGAGCTTCTTATTATATTAAGAAACTCGCTTTCAGATTTGGCTTTTTGTGAATGGATCTGAGTTCATCAGGTTACAATTTAGGATTAGGATCTGGGTCAAAATACCGCTCCCTTTCTGTAACTACTTATCCTTCATCATGGACTTGCCGTTGAGTCTGGGTGGATATAATTGGTTCTAATCCGATCGACTCTAGAATCGCATTAATCGTTATTTGTTCTTTTTGTGTCATTGAGTTACTTCTCCTCTCTTCTTGTATAGACTCTTATTATATCCCATTCTCAAGATATTACAAGGGGGTATATGAAATTATTTATTGATGACCTCACCATTACCTCATCATAGCTTCTCTCTTGCTTTACGAAAACCGACCCATATTCGCGTTAAAACACCAGCTTAAACAGTCTATGAACATGGGACCGAGTTTATGCCAGTTCGATACACATTTCAATTTGTTTTGCACTTCGGATCATTCCTCGAGCCTTTAGAAAAGCAGCCATCTGATCGTCGGGTTGATTTGTCAAGGACCATGAAGTACCTGAACGCAAGACAATATCGCAAATGACGTCTTCTGCTCCTACGACAGTTGTACTCCACGCATCTAACACGAGGGCGGTTTTATTGCTGGCAAACAAGGCACCAGCAGACCTACTAGAGTTCATCACCGCAAATATATTAACATGACGCCTAAGATAGTTCTCTCTTCGCTGCCATGCTGGATTAAATTGCACACGGCGTTTGTCAAAATATATTTCTATGGAAACGGATTCAAGGGGTCGTATCTCAACGATCTTATTAGGACCCTCAATCCTATTTTGTAGGCGGTAAATATTGAGCGGTCTCATCTGCACGAAACCGACCGACTCATAGACTTTAAGCGCATGATTTTGTTCTAGCACCTCAAGATAAACCTGCTTTAATCCAGCACGCCTAGCTACGTCGAGTTCTATGCGCATTAATGCAGTAAAAAGCCCTTTCCTTCTATACTTGGGGTCAATGCAGGCGCCAGCAATCCAGCCATCTGTTCCGTCTACGGACAGCAAAGCAAACCCAACAATTCGATCTTCCACATAGATTGCCATGGAATTCTGGAGAGAAACTTGACTTAGATCAAGCCAACCCTTCATGTGCCCGGGTGTATACGACATATCGTAGTAATACCCTCGCCAACAGCGGTTCCATATCTCCGTCATTTCATTCAAATTGATCTGTTCAAGAGAGGCTACTCGAATATTTTTCATGTTAGCGTCCACTTCATTTTCTACAGTTTTATAAAGAACTTGATTAGGGCCAAGCCCTAGTGCGGGCGGTAACCTTAGTTGCACTGATGCACTGGCCATAACTCGATTAAACTTTGCCTTTAATAATTTTCTCTGATGCCAGTCTGTTTTCCTGCATAGCATTCCACGATTGTCAAAGATTTAGAAGGATTGCGGTTTCAAGAGGGCGAATGTATTACTTTTGCATAATATCGTGGAATCAGCAAACTAATAATCTATATGAAAGGCAGGTAAAGTATGAAAACATCTGTTATAACAACTGAGGAGCATCAGTTTGCCCGAGAACTGCTTGATTTTATTGATGATAGCCCGTCTTCCTTTCATGTCGTAGAAAATGTTACCAAGATGTTAGTTCTTCAAGGATTTGAAGAGTTGGGTCTTGAAAAGAAGTGGTCGTTGACTCAAGGCGGTAAGTATTTTGTCACTAGAAATAATTCTGCCTTGATTGCATTTGTTGTTGGCCAAGGAGAACCAGATTTACATGGCTTTAGAATTATTGGAGCCCACACGGACAGCCCCAGTTTCAGAGTCAAACCCTTAGCTGAAATACCAGTAGAAGGACATTACTTAAAATTAAATGTGGAAACTTACGGAGGCCCTATTCTCAATACTTGGCTTGACCGACCACTTTCTTTAGCGGGTCGAATTGTTTTGCGTGGCAAATCTCCTTTCGCCCCTCAAATCAAACTTTTCCACAGTGACCGCCCGTTACTTGTGATACCCAATCTTGCGATCCATATGAACCGGAAAGTTAATGAAGGACTCGCCTTAAACAAACAAAAGGATATGCTACCCTTACTAACACAAATCACGGGGGATTTGCAAAAAGAAGGCGTTTTGATTCATCACCTCGCCGAAGCACTGAACTGCCCACCAGAAGATATATTAGACTTTGACCTTTTCATCCATGAATATGAAAAAGGTTGTTTTGTTGGACTTCAGCAAGAGTTTATCTCAAGCGGACGACTTGATGATTTGGCAATGGTCCATGCTGGTGCTTGGGCTCTTTCTAAGGCAAAACCCGCTTTGATGACGCAGGTTATGGCCTGTTTTGATCATGAAGAATGTGGAAGCACTTCCAAACAAGGGGCGGCATCTCCGTTTCTTGCCCATGTATTAGAGAGAATCCTCTTAGCACAAAAAAAAGACCGAGAAACATATTTCCAGGCCTTGACGCATTCATTTCTTATTTCAGCTGACATGGCCCATGCTCTTCACCCCAACGCCGCAGAAAAGCATGATCCCGTCAATCACCCCATCCTCAATGGAGGCCCGGTTATAAAAATAAGTGCAAATCAAAGTTACACCACCGATGCAGAATCTGCCGCAGTGTTCGGGGCCCTCTGTAAGCAGGCCGGTGTTCAATTTCAGAAATTTGTAAATCGTTCCGATGAACGAGGGGGATCAACCATAGGGCCAATCTCCAGCACTCATCTTGATATTCGTTCCGTAGATATTGGGAATCCAGTCTTAGCTATGCATTCCGTACGAGAACTGGGAGGCGTTAAAGATCACTTGGCCATGGAAAAAGTGTTTTCTATGTTTTATGAAACAGTGTAAATGGAATTTATTTCAGTAGAATTTTAACTCAATCTGAAGTTTAGTTGAATCATTCAGGGGCTAAAATGCCACTAAAACTCCCACTTAAGCCGTGGGAGTTTCAGTGGCATTTAGCCATCGGTTAGTCCGTCTTCCCATACCAGTTTGTCTCCAAGCTGGGTGCCTGTTGTCTTTCCCCATCCTGCAGGAAACTCCACAATACTAACAGCATTCCGAATGTGAGATGAGATTTTCCAGGGCCGTAGGTCATCAATTAGAGCACATACACGTCCTTCTTTATCCAAAAACCACACTGAAAGAGGAAACTTCATACCGATCATATGAACTTGCTGACATTGTTTAAGCCAAAGTCCTTCACCTGGCACTAAACAAGGCCGGCCTAGCAATCCTCGGAAACGGGCCCAAAATGAATCTGCTTTCCACACCCGCTCCCCGATAATTTGCCCGGTACGCAGGTTTTGTAATTGCCCTGATTTCATTGTTCGCTTCGTCCTTTCTGTCAAATAATATCTATTTTCCTAGGTTCACACACGGAACCAAATTCGTTAAAACGTATTACTATCCATTAATTGAAGAATGACTGGACCTAGGGCTACAATAAAAATACAGGGAAAGATAAAAAAAACCAAGGGAATCATCATTTTAATTGGGGCCTTTTGAGCTTTTTCTTCGGCGCGTTGTCGACGTCTTAGTCTCATTTGTCCGGACTGATTGCGTAAAACACCACCGATGGAAATTCCTAGTTGGTCTGCCTGAACTAAGGAAGAAATAAAGCTTCTAAGATCTTCTACTTCAATACGTTTGCTCATATCTCGAAGTGCTTCACGTCTAGGGCGCCCCAAATTTATTTCCTGTAAAAGCCTTAAAAATTCTTGTCCCAAAACACCTTTCTGCTTTTCGGATACTTTTAGCAAAGCAGCGTCAAATCCCAGTCCAGCCTCTACACTTACAGTCAGCAAATCAAGCACATCTGGTAAAGTATCCTGGATTTCTGTTTGTCTGGATCGGGCTTTGGCTTTAAGCCAAGAATCAGTTAACAGATAGCAAAAAAGCATTCCAATAAGGGCAAACCCAAAGTTCTTTAGATAGGCAGGTGACCCAAGGGAAAATAACACAAAAACGATTGTGCCACTGAGGATTCCCAGCCCAAATTGTAAAGCTTTCCACTCGCTGCTATCCCATTGACCAGCTAATCCCGCTGCAGCCAACTTTTTAGATGTTGGCGAAGTTTTATCTTTAGGGGTAATTCTGCTGAAAAGGGCAGCAACACTATCAAATAATGGTTTAAGCACACGTTGTGCAAAAGTTAGGGATTCCTCTAAAGGCGCTTCCACTCTTCCGAGTACTCTAGCAATTCTTTCTTGAGACGCTTCATAAGAAGAATTAGGATAAAATATTCCTAATAAAGTAAAAAAAACGACCCCGAAAACAGTAAAAACTATAACATCTTCCATCGTAGCCTTTCACCTTCTTTTAAAAGTCTTAGACTTTAATCGCGATAATTTTACGAATAAATAGAAAGCCAATAATTTCCGAAGTTAGTCCCCCGCCAATCATTGCCAAACCTAACGGTTTTGTAACCATTAATAACAAATAATTTCGATTGATCAACGTCAAAACGGCAGCCATTCCAAAAGGCAAAGCAGCAACAACATAACCTGACATTCTTCCCTGAGCCGTTAGGGTTTGTATTTGTCGTTTTATTCGTAATCTATCTTGGATTGTGCTATGAATGCTCATTAGTACTTCTGCTAAGTTACCACCCACTTGGCGCTGAATGAGTATTGCTGTAATTAAAAGATCAAGATCATCACTTCCTACCCGATCATTTAAATTAAGCAGGGCTTGTTCCGTTGGAGTACCGTAATTCATCTCTCGTATAGAAAACTGTAACTCCCTGGCAATCGGATCAGGCATTTCGCGACTGACTAAATCAAGCGCTTGCATAAAGCTAAAACCTGCTTTTAAGGAATTGGCTAGGATCAGTAAGGCATCCACTAATTGATCATTGAAACGCTGAATTTTATCCTTTTGGGCTCTTTTTAGCCAAATTCTCGGCAAAATTACCCCTAACATGCCCATGAGTGGGCCTACAAGAAACTGATGAAATACAGAAATTCCAATCAAGAAGAAAATTAAAGTTAAAATCATTTGAAGTGCTAGAAATTCTCCTCCATTGAGCGGAATATTAGCCCTGAGTAGTTCCTTCTCTAGCTTTTTGCTCCAATGGAGGGGGGCTAACTGAGCAAATTTCGTAAGTATGTGTTTTAAATTAACTTTTTCAGTTGTAATTGTAGTTGGAGTAATACGTAAAGGAGTAAAGCGATGTAATCTCTCGGCTAGAGAGTCTTTGCGTCTGGCGACAGTTAAGGACATAAGAACAAAAAAGGTAGTTAAGAACGTTGTAACAATGATTATCATTAACAGATTAAAATTATTCTCAGCTAACATATAGATTCCTCCCATGAATGGGCTAATTCAAGAAAAGGTTATCCGGTAGATTTTGACCTGCGGCGATTAGTTGTTCCATACAGTGCGGCCGGATCCCTGTGGCTTGGAATCGTCCTATTACTTTTCCCAATTTATCAATGCCTGACAGATCATAGCGAAAGACATCTTGTAATACAATAATATCTCCCTCCATGCCCAATACTTCAGTAATGTGGGTTATTCTACGACTGCCATCACGTAAGCGGCTTTGTTGAACAACAACATCTAATGCACTAGAAATTTGTTCACGGATAGCCCTAACGGGCAAATCCATTCCGGACATTAAGACCATAGTTTCCAAGCGTGAAAGCATATCTCTAGGAGTATTGGCATGGCCTGTTGTCAAGGATCCATCATGACCCGTATTCATCGCCTGTAACATATCAAGGGCTTCCCCACCCCGTACTTCTCCGACTATAATCCGTTCAGGCCGCATCCGCAAGGAATTTTTGACCAAATCTCTAATCGTAATGGCCCCTTTTCCTTCGATGTTGGCAGGCCGAGTTTCTAAAGTTACAACGTGGCTCTGGCGTAACTGAAGCTCTGCAGCATCTTCTATTGTTATAATCCGCTCATCTTCCGGAATATAACCAGAAAGCACTCCTAGCGTTGTTGTTTTACCCGATCCTGTTCCCCCTGACACAAGGATGTTTAAACGGCCCTTAACGCAAGCTTCCAGAAATCCAGCCATTTCAGCTGTCAAAGAACCAAAACCAATTAAATCATTGACCGTAAAAGGATCATCTGCAAATTTTCGAATGGTCAAGGTTGGCCCATTCAGGGCTAAGGGCGGGATAATAGCATTTACCCTCGATCCGTCGGGTAGGCGGGCATCAACCATAGGCTGGCTCTCATCAATTCTACGACCAAGTGGGGCCACGATTTTTTCTATGATGTGCAGAACATGCTTATCATCATAAAAGTTTATATCAGTTTTAACCAATTTTCCTTTACGTTCAACATAGATTTGATGAGGACCGTTGACCATTATTTCACTTACCGTAGGGTCCTGGAGTAGCGGGGTAATTGGCCCAAAGCCCAAAATCTCGTCAATCAGTTCCTGCGTTAAGCGTTGCCGATCTGTACGTGCTAAAGTCATACCCTGTGTATCTGCGTGCGAATCTAAGACTTTCTCAACAATCGGCCGTAAGTTATCTTCCGTTAAATCATCTAAATGGGTTGTTTCCAAGGTTTCAATAATTTCATGATGGACGATCTCCTTAAACTCACGCCATGGATTGATGACGGGAGTAGAGCGTGCTCCCCTTGTGTCTGGAAGACTAGATTCTTCTGGAGCATTTACCTTTTCCAAACGTTTTAGCAAAGACATGCTGACGCCTCCTAAAAGTTAAAGATCTTGGAGAGGCCTTTTAAAAAGTTCGGGTATCTACGGCCCTGCTCAGGTTTTACCTTGGACTTTTCGCTTAATGAATTTTTAGTTAAACTTTGGACGATCCTTCGAATTGCTTCAGCCGGTTTGCTCTGTGGATAAGAAAGAACAAAAGGCATACCTTTGTTCACTGCCGTCACTAGAGCCTTGCCATCACTTGGAATTTCGAAATTAATCGGGAAATTTAAACTCTTTTCAACATCTTTGAATTGGATTCCTATTTCTTTGCCTGAACGATTGAGGACTAGATGAATCTTATCTCTGTAATTGAGGCCTTCTAATACTTCGAGGCTAAGTTTAATATTTTTTAAAGTAGGAATATCCTGTGTCACAACTAACCAGATTTGGTCCGAAGCATCAAAGCTAGCTAAGCTTATATCGTCAAAACGACTCACATTATCACAAATGATAAAATCAAACTGAGACTTTACTTTCTCCAAAATTTTACTAACATGTTCAGCTGTCACATACTCAGCATATTCTGGCCGCGAAGGCGCCATTAACACTTCCAGACCTGAGGAGTGGGTTAAGAGATACGTTTGAATGTCCTCGTATTCTAGTGAATCAGCTTGGGTTAAGTCTGCTATCGTTTTTTTTGGGAGCATATTTAAAAACACAGCGACATCACCAAATTGCATATTCAGGTCAAGAAGCAATACTCGCCATTTGCCTGTATGCGCTAACTGAACTGCTAAATTAGTGGCTAGCGTTGTTATCCCTACTCCACCTTTAGTACTAAAGAAAGAAATAATTTGTCCAATGCGGACTTTATTTACTAAAGACTGAGTTGCAGGAAGTATTCCCCTAGCATCTCTTATGACTTTCTCCATCTGGTGTACATTAATGATTGCACTGGCAAGTTCGGAACCGGAAAATGGTTTAACAAGGTATTCTCTAGCACCAGACATCATAGCTCTACGCATGTAGCCGGGTTCAGCTTGTACAGACATAATAATCACTGCGCTTTCGGGGACGCGAAGAGCTAATAGTTCAGTTGCGCGCAAACCGTCCATCTCCGGCATATTAATATCTAATAAGACAATGTCAGGTTGTAATTCTTCGGCTAAACTTAAGGCATCTGATCCTGTTCCAGCTTCTCCAATAACCTCTATGCTTGCTTCAAACTGTAACAAACGGCGAATACTTTCTCGCGTGTCAGCGATATCATCTACAATCAAAACTGTTATACGTTTCATTATGCTTCGCCCCTTATTGAAACTGTTTAGAGTAATTGGGATCAAGAAAGATACTTGGACTCACGGGTTGATCTTCCCGGATTTCTTTATTAACGGGGTTTCGCAGGAGGAGACGTAGGCTACCTTTTTCACTTGCTAGGGTCACAGCTAACGCTTGAGGTACAGATAATGCCAAAGTATAGTACTTAGCTTCTACTACGCTCTTATCAGGGGCCGTTTTCTCACCTGTGTTGAGAACTAAAACATCTTGGGCGGCTAGCGTGGTGGTTGCTTGAGCATTAAGATCCATAGTCACCAAGACATCAACATGATCCCCAGGTTGTACGGCATATCCAACACTGCTGACTAAGTTAATCGGGATCGCAACTGCCCTTTTTCCTTCTGGTACTGCAGCGGTAGATTGTCGTTGAACCATGGCTTCCAGTAGTGGATCACCGGGTTTTAAAGTAACTAAAGCAACTGTCCCTACAACACTTTGAATTGTTTTAGCCCCCCCTTGTGGATAATCCTTCAAGGGTACATTTTTAACAATAAGTTGGTCGGCTTGGATCAATGTGCGAGCTATAATGTTTGTTTTGACCAATACTAAAGGTTTAAGTTCAGATACAATAACTTTATTAATACTGCCTAAATACGAATATGTTGAGCCTGCAGCAACAAGCCCGCAGATCAGTGCCAATAAAATGAAGACTTTACGCCCCACTTTAACCAACTCCTAATTTTTAAGTTTATCGGGTAACCCCATAAGGAATGAACGCCAAATTTCACTCTAAACGCATACTTAAGCTAGCATTGATGATAAAAGGGTCGGGGAATATCCCTTCGACAATAGGCACAATGAGTGGGTAGCTAATATTGACTGTTACGCCCTGACCAGGTTGGCGGTCGCTTTTCGGCGGAGAAATCTGAATTGTCATAGCAGACTGATTCAAGATCATTGAATCAGTAATCGCTTTTCTGATGGCAACATCATCCCCACCTAAACTAGCAACTCTTACTCCTGTACGTGCGGCATTATTGACAGAAATGTAAGAATAGCCGATGATACTCATCTCAATTAGGCCAAAAAATAAAAGGATAAAAAAAGGTAAGACCAGTGCAAATTCTACTAAGGCCTGACCACTTTCTTGCTGTTTAAATCCTCTAATCAAGTTGCTCACCGCCCCAAGGTTAAGGGTAGGAATTGAGCCAAAACCGTGCCAAAGACAAGCACGATACCATAAGGAAACTTTTCTTCGCGGGTGGTCCTGAGGGCTTCACTTAAATCCTGGTATTTTCTGAAGAAGGGGAGCAATAGGAAAATATGCTTGAAGGTACTTATCAAGGCGTGACGTCGTAGCAAGATGACTAGGGAAACAAGTCCGCCGAGTAAGGCTCCATAAATAAAACTTGTAATGACAAGATTCACGCCACCAAAAGCCCCAATGACAGCTAAGAGTTTAACATCACCTGCTCCCATCCCTCCTAAAAGATAGGGAATAAGTAATATACTTAGACCAACTAAACTCCCTAACAAACACGTCCAGATCCCCGGCCATCCTTTTTGCACTACTTGAAGAATTAAGGCAATAAGAAAAGCAGGACCGAGTAATTTATTATATATTTTGCGTTGCTTCCAATCTGTCCAGGTTGCAACACCTAAGGTTAGGCCTAGGGCTAATTCGTTAAGTAACATGTTAGCGCCTCCTTTTACTAAACAGCCCTACTGAAGGCAGTAGGGCTGTTTAGTAAAATCTTTCAATTGTGAGGTATAAATAGAACTATAAAAACTATAGTAATTATTGAGGTGGTACTTTTGCTCCAGTTATGGCAGTTCCTGTACCTGTGAAGACTGCCTTAATTTGAGGACCAAAGAATGCAAAAATAGCTACGGCAACAGCAACGATCAATCCAAGTATCAATCCATACTCTGTCATTCCTTGACCCTCTTCATCTTTCAACAATCCTAAAAACTTCTTCATACCATTTCCTCCTTATTTTTACCTAACAGGTTCTTCCTTCAGGTCTCTTTATGTTTTTATTATAGTACAGGCTTAAACTTCTGAATATGCGACTTTAGTCACAATCCTTGCTACCGAAAGTCCTAATTTCACCTTCACTCAGCGGTAAAATGAGGGTAAAAACTTCGCTGCATAGAGACCAAAATCCGAGGAGAGGATTTGGCCAATCTGCATGTCCGCTTCGCTCGGTTGAGATCACCCAAACTACCGTACCTTTCCAATCTTCTGAGATCCATTCTTATGACGTTATTGCTACCAACCTGGCGCATGCAGCAATTGGTAAACTGCTTAAGAAAAAACCTTTCTAAGGCTATAATCCCTGGAAAGGTTTTTAATTAAGTTAACTATGAAGACTACTTTAAAAGTTTTACTCCGCCGTAAGGTAATTTCTTGAGATCTTTGTAACTGCTTTTTATGTTTAAACTTCACCTTTCATATTATGCCCGTTATTAAAAAGGCAAACACATTCAATTGTCTTATTTGGTCAACTCGCTCTGAAATAAATTATTATTTAAAACTATTGGATAAGCTTCACAGTTGTTAACGTATTAAATGCATTCAAATCATTTGCTCCCGAATAAACACTAGCTTTAGCGCCATTTACAACAACACTTTTAGCTATAATCCGTCCATATGTTGTACTATTTGCACCACCATTAATCGTTATTGTACCATGTGGCGCATATAACGTACCGATAACTACGCCAGATCCTCCATTAAACGTTATGTCTCCTTTTTCAGCATAAAAACATATTGAGTCTTCTGAAGTCTGAAGAATGTCGCCATTTGAGTTACCATTAAAGGTAATCATTCCGTTAGCATAGATAATTCCAGTCCCCTTAATACGACCGTTGATAGTTAAATTACCATTAACATAAATCGGTCCATTCACAGACTTTCCATTGACTGCAGCATCAAACTCTGCTTGGCTATTGACAATTATCCCTTGGGATTTGATAAGTCCTGACAAATCCGGCATAGGGATTACGGGATTACTTGTTATACTCTTACCAGGGCCAGTAAACGAACTGCTACCACCGTAACTACTGACAGCATCTCCATGAAGTATCTGAGCACCATTTCCTAACGAAACACCGTCCCGACCATATATGCCACCATCGAAAACGTGATTCGAACCATTATAGGAAACCGTCCCTTCGCCAGCAAACACCGCGAATCCAAAGGCAGCACCACTAACAGTTTGCTTTTGGGCAACCGCACTCGCTGATACATCTGTTTGCGTAAATCCCAAAACTCTGGCAAATGTATATGAAACCGTTTTTCTACATACAACCTCAATCTTAGTTGAATCACCATTATATGGAGCATTGAGCGTGGTTTCCGATTCTTGAACTCCATTCTGTTCAGCATAATAGTTTGCTGTACTTTTAGCAGTTCTGGTATCAGTACTGCTAAAAGGAAGATCCTGTGCTCCAGCCAAAGCTGCTGCATCAGCAACATTTTGCAGCTTCGTTTTCGTAATATACACCCTCCCTAAATCTATAGTCAGAGCAGCAAAACCCAATAGAACTACCAGTAATATACTCGTCATTACCAGTACTTGTCCATCTTCATTTTTTACTACTTTCATAAGTTTTTTCATACAAATCCCCCCCTAAGTACGATTTACACCATACTGAGTTTACTTGCACCTCAAAAAGTGGTTTTATTGTAGCGCACTAAAAATTAGTGGAAACATTTCGCTATTTCAACTAATGAAAACATTGAACAACCCTTGCTCTATATTTTCAAGTTTTATTAAAGTAAAGGTTAGCAAAATTAGTAATGGCTTATTTAGGTCTTATTGGTTTCATTATATGTCAGCAAAGCACGAAAGAATATATGTCTAAAGTCACAATCGAAGACGAATTAGTCCTATATTCAATAGCTATGAGAAATGGTTACAGAATATTAGTTTCTACGTCCGTCCGGTCAGCAAGTAGAAGTCACATATTCATAAGGCGGCCTACCTTCTTTTTATAAATCCCTTCTATCATTAACTATGTTATTTATTTTTTCAGTACCTAGATGCTTGATCTTATTGTTACGGCTGAATTGTCGAAAGGCAGCTCTGTATAAAAGCCGTAGCATAATCGCTATGAACAGCCATGACTTGATCACGCTCGCTGTTGACTAAGGGGTATAAAGATTGCAGTGATCACATTAAAGTCATATATCCTCTCTTCAGAAGCCTGGCAGATTAAATAGCCGTTCACAGACTGGTTTAGAAGCACCATGTGTATATGATCTTCCCAGCGATCGTTTATCTTCAAATATTTTTTTGCCAGTCCTTCATGGTAAAACCCTAATTTTTCTACGACTCTCAAAGACGCTAAATTATGAGGCATTATGTTTGCCTCAATTCTATGTAACTTCAATACATTAAAAGCATAATCTATCACTTTCTCCAGTGCTTCTGTCATATAGTCTTTATTAATATTATTCTGATCCATTTTGTAACCCAGATGACATGACTGGAACGAGCCACGAACAATATTGTTAAGGGCGATGGAGCCGACAACATCACCTAGTGCTTTGTCCGCACGCTTGAAAATCCAGACTTTATAGAGTCTACCCACTTTGATTGTTTCAAGTTCGTCGTGTAGTTGCTGCTCTTGGTAGGCTAGAGTATAAAATTCTTGACCCCTAACTGTTTCCCACTTACGGAGAAATTCTTGATTTTGAGTGTAAAAATCTAATATCTCACTTGCATATATAATCTTTGAGGTCTTCAAAACCAATCGTTTGCTCATCAGAGAATCATCCACCATTAGTAACCCCACCTTATACCGTTTATTCAATAATTTTTGTTAAAATAGGGACCATGGTTTTATGATTTAGTGCTACCTACGTAATATCTCATCATCGGTTTTAATTTAGATCTTCTTTCGGCCACGACAAAGCCTGCTTTTTCGAAAGCTGAAGGAATGCCAGTCCAGGCAAAAGCAGCTGGAATTTTCTCACTATAAGGGACAACTGGATAGCCCTCAATTATTTTGACCTTGTTGGCCTTGCCATACTTAATGACGCCTTTCAGCAATTCCAGAGATAAGCCTTTTCTTCGGTAAGGTTTCGTTATAAAAAAGCAAGTAATGGACCAAACTGGTTCGTTGTCGATTCTTTTCAAAATCCGTGAATTCTCAAGTTTAAGATATACTTCTCTTGGTGCAACTGCACACCATGCGATCGGCTTTTTATCAATATATGCCAATAAGCCTACCGGTTCATTCTGTTCGACCAAGTTCCTCATGGCAAGCTTATTCCCATGCCCTTTTTGCTTCTCAAAAATTGACCGTTTTAACCGCCATGACATGCACCAGCATCCGCCACAGGCCCCTCGTTCCCAGAATAACGTTTCAAAGTCCTCCCACCGATTAATATCTAATGGGAAAATTTTTAAGTCCAGCTCCTTATTCTCATAAACTGGCATAATTTACCTAACCTCGTTTCCTGACTTTCAGTTGTGTGGACCTATTGATCATCAGTCACTCTACAACTAAATACTTGTAATGCATCTCCCTTAAATGTAGATACGAATTATTATAATAATTCAAGCACTTTAACCACGCACAGTTTTAGTATAACATAGGGATATGGTTGCTTAGTGGTATCCATGTAACGATCGGTTATTAACTCCATCTAGAGTTTTGTTTACCTTGTCCAGCCTGTTATATTCTAATCCCGAACGGCGGACTCCACTTTGAGACAGTCTGTCATCTAAATAATATTTAGGAGGAACATATGTATGAAAGCATTAATTACATTAACTTCGAGTGAATCAAAACGACTAATTGCAAGAGGGGTAACATCCTTACCCAGTGTCCAGCTTGCTTTAGAAAAACATACAATTATTGTGGCAGGAGGTACGTCAAATGCCTTTGTTGCAGAAGAGCTACTGAACGTTCAGATTGAGGATAAATCAGGTTATACCATGGGTATCGTCACCAAGGGTGAGCTTGGAATTAGCGGGTCTTCTAAGCGGACAGCGCCTTATGTTATTTCCAAGGGCCAAGCTCTAGCAACTTCTTGGAAAGAATATTTGCCTAAACTGAAGGTGGGAGATATTTTCATCAAAGGTGGTAACGCCGTAGACCACACTGGCTTAGCGGCAGTGATGGTTTCAGATTCAATGGGTGGAACTATTGGAGCGGCTCAAGGAATTCTTTATGCTCGAGGAATTGAACTAATTGTTCCGATTGGCCTTGAGAAAATGATCCCCGATGTTCGTATGGCTGTAGAATTCATGACCAAATCAACGATCGACGAATCCTTTGGCCATAAAGTCGGTCTCATCCCTATGCTAGGCGCTACTGTTGTTACGGAATTGACTGCCTTAGAAACGCTCTATGATGTTGAAGCCCGTTGCATTTCTGCAGGTGGTATCGATGGCTCAGAAGGTGCCGTTATTATTGCTATTGAAGGACTTGATGAAGAAGTTCAAAGGGCAATTCGAGACATTAGATCCCTAAAGGGCGAACCTCAGGTTTGCGTTCAATAACTTAAACTAGCCTGGTTGGGCTAATTAAATGAATCTGTATGCTTAAAAAGTCTAATGCGAATTCATCGCATTAGACTTTTTAATTTGGAGTTCTTTTCAATTAAATCATGGTTGAATGTACACTTGAAATCTTTGTTCTTTCAACCCCGGTCGTTTTGTCCGCGTCGGTTTGAAATAGGTCCCTAGGTGGGCGTGCGCCGAAGAACTGGAAGTAGTGGCATTCCAGACGTCCAGTATAAAGTTTCCTGCTTTTGTCCCAACGCCGATTGATGAATCGTTCCGGAAATTGATGCGTGGTAAGCATATGAAGGGACCAGTTCTCCAAACGGTGAAACGTTTCTCCAAGTTCAGTATAAAGCGCTTCAACCTCTGAGACATCCCCAAGACGTTCTCCATAAGGTGGGTTGGCAATCATATGCCCATACTTAGCTTGTGATCGCACTTCTGCTACCGGTAACTGCTCAAAGTGTATTACATCTTTTACCCCAGCCTCGAAGGCGTGTGTGCGGGCTAAGGCTAAAGCGTTAGGATCAATATCTGAACCGTAGATATGTAGGGGTACGTTACGATTCCAAACATCAAGGGCTTCCTGCCAAGCTTCTTGCCAGAGTTCTTTGGGGATTCTGGGCCATTTCTCTGCTGCAAAACTGCGTTTGAGGCCCGGCGCACGGTTTTGGGCAATAAATGCTGCTTCTATGGGAATGGTTCCTGTCCCGCAGAAAGGGTCAATTAAGGTGCGGTCTCTGTTCCAGTAGCTTAGTTGAATCATGGCTGCCGCCAAAGTTTCTTTTAACGGTGCTTGCCCAGCAAGCTGACGGTATCCGCGTTTATGTAAACCTAATCCAGACGTGTCAATGGTTAGTGTCACAATATCATTGAGCAGGGCGACTTCAATTTGATAACGGGGTCCCGTCTCTTCAAACCAGCTTCCACCATAGTTCTCTTTGAGGCGTTCTACGATTGCCTTTTTAACAATTGCTTGGCAATCAGAAACACTAAACAACTGCGATTTTATCGATTTCCCTTGCACGGGGAAGTTCGCATCCTTGGGAAGCCATTCTTCCCAGGGTAATGCTTTTGTTTGCTCAAATAACTCTTCAAAGGTTCGAGCTTTGAAGGAGCCCATCTTAAGAAGGACACGATCCGAACTACGTAACCAGAGGTTTGTACGACAGATCCCCAGCTCATCAGTCTTGAAAGTAACTCTCCCATTTTCAACAATTAGGTTATCATACCCAAGTCCTTTTAGCTCACGTGCCACAATGGATTCCAAACCAAAAGCGGCCGTTGCGATTAGTTCAATTTCTGCCATTTGGTTTCAACCTCTCTTAAATTAGACGGCATATGCGTAACCCATATTGACCGTATAATATGCTTGTAATCTATACCTTTACTATCATAAGTGGTGTAAGTTCAAATGGCAAGTTTCAACCAAAAAGGCGACTCGTGATGAGCCGCCGTGGAAAAGAAGAAAAATAGGTTTACTTTAGTTTAGCCAAGTAAGCCCAGTTCCCTTTTTGTGCGTTCTGCCATTTGTTTAAGCATTCTTTCCCGATCGCTGATATATAACGGTCCATAAAATACTATGCCGTACTTTTCATAAATTTTTACTTCGATTGCTTTTCTAGTACGTCCTACTTCAGGGACATACTTAGATTTCCTTTTGGCTTTGTGGAATTTAGCGTGATGAGCGACATCAACAAATACTGCAAGATTTGCAGTTCTGTCGTCATCATTCACCTCGTTTAGATGGTGCACGATTTCGGTGTCTTTTAGTTTTCTTTCTAAGTATCTCTCAATTATTAGCCTAGAGATCTCCATTGTTTCTGTATCACTATTCACGGTAATGCTGTCGCCCATAGTTGACTCCTTTCAAGTTGCACCCAAACAAAAACAAGCAATTTCCCTTGGGATGGATTCAGTTCGGCACCCCGTCAGTCAAATTGCTCTTATTTAAAAGGTAAAATTAATACTTGATTTGATTACCTGTTTAGTATACTATATTTTATTCATAAATTCAACATTATTCGCTTGTCCATACGAAATTTTAGCAATAAATTTGTGAATTTCGAGAATACTAAATCATAGAAATACACACATAGTCTAGCGAAAAGAGATTACGTCAATGAGCGATAAGAAAACTGACAAATCCAGAACCCATGCAGCGAATGTCGATGACAACCAAGCCAATTCTGATGCTGATAAGAAAAAGGGTCCAACGAGCGCTACAATTAATGAGAAAGGCCGGGTTTAAAGCCCGGTCTTTCTCTGTGTACTACGCTTTATTTTCACAGCGACTTGACGACTTAGACATTCATTTATTAACGCCTATGCTTTTGAGTACATTTCAATAATTTTGAGAATGACCTCTACTGACTTTTCCATTGCGTAGATTGGAATAAACTCATGTTTACCGTGGAAATTATGTCCGCCGGTAAAAATATTTGGGGTAGGTAAGCCCATATACGAAAGTCTGGCCCCGTCGGTCCCACCTCGAATCGGTCGGATATCAGGAACAACTCCGACCGCCTCCATTGCCTTTGAGGCAGTGTCCACAATGTGTTTCACGGGCTCAATTTTCTCTTTCATATTAAAATATTGATCCTTAATTTCAATTTTAAAGGCATCTTTTCCGTGTTTTACATTGAGCTTGTCTGCGATCTTCTGCATCAACGCTTTTCTTTTTTCGAAAGAGGCTAAGTCAAAATCGCGTATGATATAACGGAGTTCTGCGCTTTCAACTTCCCCTTGAATATTGGTTAAGTGAAAGAACCCTTCATAACCTTCCGTCTCCGCTGGTGTTTCGCGCTTTGGTAATTGATCAATATATTCCTGAGCAAGTAAAAGTGCATTAATCATTTTTCCTTTTGCAGAACCAGGATGGATATTTCTGCCTTGTATCGTTACTTTCGCTCCCGCAGCATTAAAATTTTCATATTCCAGTTCTCCAATAGACCCTCCATCGATGGTGTAGGCAAAATCCGCTCCGAATTTTTCCACGTTGAAATGATCTGCCCCTCTGCCTACTTCTTCATTCGGTGTAAACGCGATGCATATTTTACCATGCAATAGTTCAGGATGGTTCTTCAGATAGTCCATGGAGGTCATAATTTCGGCAATTCCGGCTTTATCATCTGCCCCCAGCAAAGTCGTACCATCGGTTGTAATCAGTGTTTTGCCCTTATAGTTTAGAAGTTCCGGAAAGTCCTTCGGAGATAATACGATATTCTTTTCTTGATTCAGTATGATGTCAAGACCGTCATAATCTTCAACAATTTGGGCTTTCACGCCCTGACCACTTATATCTGGACTCGTATCCATATGAGCGATAAAGCCAAGCGCCGGGATATGCTTATTCGTATTTGCAGGTAAACTGGCCATCACATAGCCATTTTCGTCTAATGTGATATTCTCCATATTCATGGTCTTCAATTCTTCAACGAGAACTTTGGCAATGGCCATCTGTCCCTCAGTTGACGGAACTGTCGTCTCTTCAATCGACATGGTATCCATTTTGATATACTTTAAAAATCTCTCTGTAACGGTTGTCATTTGATGAATCCTCCGATACTCAATTTATAGGTTGTAAGTTAGCCATGATGATCAGTATTTCGATTAAAGATTTAAACGACCACAGCTGTTCTGCTCTTACATTCTAATTCTAAATATAACGACAAAAAGCCTTCTTCTTAATCTTGTTTCTACAATTATTTATTTTAACATTCTAAGATTCCGTCTTAAAAATATCCTACAATGACACCTATTGAAACTAAAGTTGATTCTGCTAATAGAATTCAAGCCTAAAGCTAATGCTTGAGGCTTGAATTCAAGTCTTTATGCCTTAGACATCACTTTTGTCAGCCTCTTTGGCCTTTTTCTGTTCCTGTTTGAATTCTGCGCTTCTAGAATCGTACTTGGCACTGGTGATCCCTTTGGGAGCTTTTTGTATCTCGCCTGACTTTTTCATGTTTACCTCCATGTATTCCACTTTTAGTAATGCTATATCTAGTATGTTTCAGTAACACCGATATCATGTAAATTTAAAACTAACTTTTGTCACCTTTTCGTGATAACCAAATATCATGTAAAGAAAACTTTGGCTAGCGCAAGCCTTAGCGAAGGCGGTCGCCTTAGTTGCACTTATGCTACCCGAAACTTAACCTTTCTGACTAGGTGCAAAGAAGAGAAATAGTGGTTAAATATCTACTTAGATTGAGGTGATTATATGAATTATAAGTTGGCACGGTCCAATTACAGACATCTAGTTGTTGGGACTGATACAAAGATCCCGCTCTCCAACGGTCGACTTGCAACAGCTATCAACTTCGATAACGCGGCTTCAACCCCTCCCTTTGTTTCAGTGATGGACGAAATAGTGAGATTTTCATCCATGTATTCTTCCATACATCGTGGGACGGGTTACAAGTCCCAGGTTTCTTCCGAGCTGTTTGAAGAAGCAAGGTCAATCGTCTTGAAATTTGTCAACGCCGATCCTCAAAAAGATACCGTCATATTTGTTAAAAATACAACGGAAGCGATTAATAAATTATCCTATCGTCTTTGGGAAGGAAAGAAGAAAAGCGTTATCCTATCAACCTGTATGGAGCACCATTCTAACGATCTTCCGTGGCGAAACAAGTTTCAAGTAGATTATGTTCAAACAGACTCCTACGGAAAATTAAGCCTTGAAGATCTGGAGAGTAAATTAATCAAATATAAGGGCAATGTAAAACTCGTAACTGTTACCGGAGCCTCCAATGTTACAGGCTATGTAAACCCAATACATAAAATAGCTGAACTTGCCCACCGCTATCGAGCGGAAATACTGGTTGATGGGGCTCAGTTGGTCCCTCACAGTGCCGTAAACATGAAACCCAAGAATCCGCTTCACCATATCGATTATCTTGCTTTTTCAGCCCATAAAATGTATGCGCCCTTTGGCATTGGGGTACTGATCGGCCCAAAAGAAACGTTTAGGCAGGGTATACCTGAAATGGTGGGTGGAGGTACCGTTGAAACCGTAACGCATGATTGGGTAGTATGGGATAGCCCTCCACATAAGGAAGAAGCTGGTTCACCTAACGTCATGGGCGTTGTTGCTCTCGTAGCCGCGATTAAAACCCTGACATCCCTTGGTATGGAAAATATTGATTACTATGAAAATCAGCTTATGAACTATGCCAACTCTAAGCTTAATTCAATCCCCGGCATTACGCTTTACTCTCAAACGGCCCTAGGTGAACCCCGAATTGGAGTTATCCCTTTTAATATTAAAGGGATTGCACATGAACGTGTTGCAACAATTCTATCGAATCAGGCAGGTATAGCGGTTCGTACCGGCTGTTTCTGTGCCCAACCCTATATCCAAAAGTTATTATCTATTTCCTCAAAGCAAATGGAGCTCTACCGAAGAAATGTAGACGCACCCCGCCCAGGTGTGGTTCGAATAAGCTTCGGATTATATAACGACTTCGCTGAAATTGATGCTTTAACCCAATTACTCGAGAGAATGATAAAGCACCCAACAGCTTACATATAATCAATGTTATATAATTTCTATTTCTACTTATAATAGATTTGTATAATGAACATAAAGGGGTGCGTAAATTGAACAAGAGAATGAACATCCTCATGTTTAGCGGAGAATATGATAAAGCGTTAGCCGCTTTGGTACTTGCCAACTCTGCCCGAGAATTGGAGGTCGACGTAACCATGTTTTTTGGGTTTTGGGGGCTCTTTTTAATTCGTGACCCTGAAAAAGGGACGTCTGAGGATAAAAGTTTATACGAAAAAATGTTTGGCATGGTTACTCCCAAAGGGCCAGAGGAGCTGCCCCTCTCCAGAATGAACATGGCAGGGTTGGGAAAACAGATGCTACTTGAGATGATGGAAGATGATAAAACCCCTTCTCTGACGGACTTTCTAAATGGAGCGAGAAAAAAGGGGGTTATATTTAATGCCTGTAAATTATCCGTGGATGTCATGGGCTTTAAAGAAGACGAACTGCTTCCAGAAGTTAAAATCATTACGGCAAAAGAGTATTTAGCCGATGCCCTGGCCTCAGACATTCAGCTCTTCATTTAGTTACTTCGTACTGATTCCCAGGGCTTCTTTGGCAAGCCGGTCTACGTAATCATTGAACCGATCTCCTGAGTGACCCGCCACTTTTTTAAATTCGTAAAGCCCACGATGTTCTTTCATAAACGCGACGTAGGCTTGAGTAAACTTATTTTTCGCTTGCCAATCCCCGGTAACCCAATGAGAAATTCCGGAATAATCGTGATAGATCAAGATACGAGCGTTCAGTGTTTTGGCTTTTTCCACAGCATGTTGAACAGCCGCTAGTTCTCCAGCGACATTTCTCATCACTGCGGCTTCAAGGTCTTCACCCACCCCATTACTTTCAAAAACGACCTTGCCATCCTTGATAAAGGCATAACCATAGGAATACTTACCGTTACAATAGCTTCCGTCTGTATAGACTTCGTAGTCAATAGGACCGATGGAATCAAGCGGGCTCTCTGCTTTGACACTTCCGCTAAAATCGGTAGGAACCTCAACGCTACCATTAAGCCACTCAAGAGCTTCAGCTTTCGTTTCAAATCCTTTATATACAGCCCCTTTATACCCCTTGACTGATGCTAGACATGCTGGCCAGTTATTAAAAATCCCAACCTTTGATCCTTCTTTAACGACGTAGTAATTTTTTTTACCCAAAGCTTGTCCCTCCTTACTAAAGCAACTTAAAAACTAATCAATGTATGATATTCATCCAATAATAAAATAATAGGTTAAAGCTAAGCAAAACACAAACCATAATTTAAGGAGGACTGTCCCCTTGACGAAAGTAATGAAAACTATGGATGGAAATCAAGCCGCCGCGTTGGCTTCTTATGCCTTAACCGAGGTAGCCTCGATCTTTCCGATTACGCCTTCTACTCCGATGGCTGAAGCTGTGGATGAATGGTCTGCACATGGCATGAAAAATTTAATGGGTCAACCCGTCATCGTGGCCGAACTGCAGTCTGAAGCGGGTGCTGCCGGAGCCTTGCACGGTTCTTTGGCAGCCGGAGCGCTCACAACGACCTACACCGCCTCGCAAGGTCTTCTCTTAATGATCCCTAATATGTACAAAATTGCAGGAGAACTATTGCCATCAGTGTTTCACGTGACGGCTCGTGCTATTGCTGCGCATGCTTTAAATATTTTTGGTGATCACCAAGATGTTATGGCTTGTCGGCAAACTGGCTTTGCCCTCCTTGCTTCTTCAAGTGTTCAAGAAGCTCATGATTTAGCCTACACCGCTCATCTATCGACGATTAAATCTCGAGTTCCCTTTCTGCATTTTTTTGATGGTTTCCGAACCTCACATGAAATTCAAAAGATCGAACTGATTAATGAACAAGACATCGCTAAGATTGTCGATTGGCAGGCCATCCAAGCCTTCCGTGATCATGCTCTAACACCAGAACACCCAACTGTCCGAGGGACTGCCCAAAACCCCGACATCTATTTTCAAGGTCGGGAAGTCGCCAACCCTTTCTATAATGCGGTTCCGGATATTGTTGAAAACTATATGCAAGAAATTAAACGAATTACAGGTAGAGAATATCATCCCTTTACTTATTACGGTTCCCCGGATGCAGAATGTGTTATCGTCGCCATGGGCTCTGTCTGCGAGACGATCGAGGAAACCCTTGACTACCTCATGTCCAAAGGAGAAAAGGTTGGGGTTATTAAAGTTCACCTATACCGGCCGTTTTCGGAAAAATACTTCTTGAACGTTCTCCCAAAAACAGTCAAGAAAATTGCCGTCCTCGATCGCACCAAAGAACCCGGATCCCCTGCTGAGCCCTTATGCCTTGATGTTGTTCATCTATTTTACAAGAGAGAAATCAAGCCGCTCATCATCGGAGGTCGTTACGGCTTAGGTTCTAAGGATACCCGTCCTTCCCAAATCATTGCGGTGTATGAGAATCTCAAACAAGCTCATCCGAAGGATGGGTTTACCATTGGAATCACGGATGATGTCACGAATACGTCCCTTCCAGAAGTAGATCTTACTGAAACGGCTCCCCAAGGAACCATCAGTTGTAAGTTTTATGGCTTAGGCTCTGATGGGACAGTAGGGGCCAACAAATCGGCGATTAAGATCATCGGCGATAAGACGCCTCTTTATGCCCAAGGTTATTTTTCTTATGATAGTAAAAAATCCGGTGGGACCACCATTTCCCACTTGCGTTTTGGCAAGAAGCCCATAAAATCCACCTACTTGGTATCTCATGCGGACTACATTGCCTGCCATAACAAATCCTTTATTTACAACTACGATTTACTAAATGGGTTAAAGCCAAACGGAGCGTTTGTTTTAAATTGCCCCTGGAAACCTGAAGAATTAGAGACGCATCTCCCAGCCACGCTACGACGTTATATCGCCAAGAACAAAATCAATTTTTATGTTATTGATGCCATCAAAATTGCCTCTGAGATTGGTCTAGGCGGAAGGGTCAATATGATTATGCAGGTTGCCTTCTTTAAGCTAGCCAATGTTATTCCTGTGGACGAGGCCGTAACCTACTTAAAAGAATCCATCGCGAAAACTTACGGTAAAAAAGGCCAGAAGATTGTGGACATGAATATTGCGGCTGTGGATCGTGGTATAGAATCTTTACAAAAGGTGACGATCCCTGAATCCTGGGCCAATGCCAAATCAGAGGAAACACCAACCGTTAACGAACCTGATTTTATTAAGAACATTCAACGTCCCATGGCTCGAAACGAAGGAGACAATCTTCCTGTCAGTACTTTCGTGGGCATGGAGGATGGCACCTTCCCAGTGGGTACAACGGCTTATGAAAAACGTGGGATTGCGGTCATGATCCCTGAGTGGCAAATTGACAAGTGTATCCAATGCAACCAGTGTTCCTTAGTCTGTCCGCACGCCACTATTCGCCCCTTCTTGCTAAGTGACGAAGAACAGGCCAAAGTACCCAAAACGTTTCAGACGAAAAAACCACTCGGTAAAGGATTAGAAGGGTTACACTATCGAATCCAGGTTGATCCCTTAGATTGTACGGGATGTGGCAACTGCGCTGACGTGTGTCCCGCGCCTGGAAAAGCCATCATTATGGGGCAGGCCCAACTTCAAATCGAGGCACAATCAGACAACTGGTCCTTTGCAAACACCGTTACAGAGAAGAAAGATTTAATGGATCCAAGAAGTGTGAAAGGTAGTCAATTCCTCCGTCCGCTCTTTGAATTCAGCGGCGCTTGTCCAGGGTGTGGAGAAACAGCCTACATTAAGCTCATTACACAATTGTACGGAGATCATATGATGATTGCCAACGCTACGGGTTGTTCTTCCATTTACGGAGCCAGTGCTCCTTCCATTCCATATACCACCAATGCAGAGGGCCGGGGGCCTGCCTGGGCTAATTCGCTGTTTGAAGATAACGCCGAATATGGGTATGGGATGTTCCTTGGCGTTAAACAAATCCGAGATAGTTTGACGAGCTTAGTGACAAAATCCTTAGAGACCCCCATCCCCGAAAGTCTTAAGGTCGCTTTCCACGAATGGCTTACTGGAAAGGATAATGGGGAAGCCTCAAAGGCTGCAACGGCCAAGGTGTTAGCTGCCCTAAAGACTGTTCCTGAGTCTGATAAGGCGCTCGTCCAAGAGATCCTGTCTAAAAAGGATTATTTGACTAAACGGTCACAATGGATGATCGGAGGGGATGGCTGGGCCTATGATATCGGCTACGGTGGATTAGACCATGTGTTGGCTTCTGGAGAGGATATCAACATCCTCGTAGTCGACACAGAAGTCTATTCCAATACAGGGGGTCAGTCTTCTAAATCTACGCCAACTGCTGCCGTTGCTAAATTTGCAGCCTCCGGTAAAAAGATACGCAAAAAGGATCTCGGTATGATGGCCATGGGCTATGGCTATATCTATGTAGCTCAGATCGCTCTGGGAGCAAATATGAATCAAACGCTCAAAGCTCTCACAGAAGCTGAAAATTATAAAGGACCCTCTCTGGTTATCGCCTACGCCCCTTGCATCAATCATGGGATTAAGACAGGAATGGGGACCACGATTGCGGAAGAGAAGAAAGCTGTTGATGCAGGATATTGGCATCTCTACCGTCATAATCCCGTCCTAAAAGAAGAAGGAAAGAATCCTTTCATTTTAGATTCTAAAGAACCGACGGGTTCCTTTCAGGAATTTATCCGCGGTGAAGTCCGTTACGCCCAATTAAGTTCTAGTTTCCCTGACATTGCTGATGAACTGTTTAAGGTCGCTGAACGCAATGCCTTAGAACGATATCAGTCTTATAAACGCCTAACTGAAATGCAGTACTAAGAAACCTCAGAAAAGAAATTTAAACGAGCGGGCGCACTAGGCGACCCGCTCGTTTAATTATTTGATAGCATGAGAGCCTTCGTTAGCTCTTATTTCTGGTTTGTGTCCACCCAATCTTTTGCATTTCCCACTTCTAGTTCGTTGGGAATTGCAACGTTTGATATTTCCTTTAATTTTTCAATATTTGCCCAAGCTGCCGTTGTATGTTGCTCAATCGATTTTGGCATTTGCGATTCCTTCGTATTTTGATCACTCATAATTGACATCCCTCCTTCTTATATTTAGTATGATCAGTCCGAAAGAATAACATGCCAAATACAATGTTATGGCCTCATAATAATTCAAATACAAACATAAGGATATGTAACAAAAGCACAATTATCTAAATATTGCATAAATATAGAAGGATTATTCAATTACATGCCGAAAAGCATAATATACCACTTAGGATACCGCGACACGAAACTTGCGCTGAATGACTGTTAATACTAACTATTTTTAAGGGGGGAGTCACTATGGAAACATATCGGGTGAAGGTTGGCGCAAAAGGAGAAATCGTTTTACCCCTAGATTTACGCAAGCTCTTTGGACTGGTTGCGGAGGATACGTTAGATTTATGTGTTGATTCAGAAGGCAAGGTATTTGTACGGACAGCGGAGCGTTCTGTTCGGCCGCTTTCGGATTTCTTTGAGGATTTGATTATCGGCGATTTGCTGGCGGATGGGTGTACAGGCGATCAATTAACTGCCAAACTATTAAAGTGTAAGCTAAAGCTCAGCACGGTCCTTGATCGTCTGTCAGAAGAGGCTCACAGAGCCCATAAAAATGGTCAATCTACTAAATGGCGGGAGACTCAGTCTCTTGCTTCCCAGGGACAATTCAAGACCTCTAAGGGCAACTATGAAGTTATGCTAACCACCCGTAGTATTCATGATTTAGTCGTTCTTCGGGAAGAAGAACTTAGAGAGATTCCGGTGATCTTTCATAACTTAGAAGAAGACCCTTTAGCGTTCAAACGATTAAAAGGACCATATTACGAAACATACCGCGTCTCTTTCCGTTGTGGCACGAAGGAATATCGAGTGATCTACACCGTCTTTGCACCAGAAAACCTCATCATGGTTTTAACAATAGGCGCGCGCGAAGTACTATATGAACGACTTAACGGTATAGCATGAGATATGATCACTAATCAATGAGTCCAAGTTGCTCTCTCGTAAAGAAGGGGTTATAACAAACTTGTTTTCAGTTTGTTATATCCTCTTCTTTACTATGCTAATTTCAACTTTCGATGAAGGGCAAGTCTTATCATGGGCAAGATTGATCTTGCAAAATGAACCTTAAAAGAGCCATTTAACGCTGATACTTTATATCCAAAGCATCGGCGTTATGATATATTTAAAGTTATTCTATTAATATTATTTTCCAGATGTGTAAGTGGTTTACTGCAGTCCATTTATTTTGTAATGACTGCGATTTTTCAACTACGGAGGGAGACTGAACCTGAGTGAATCAAGTAAATAGTAATAGTGTATTAAGTCTAAAAAGCTCGCCTAATTACAGGTGGTATATTCTAGCAACAGTGTCTGTTGGTACCTTCATGGCAACCTTAGATAGCAGTATTGTGAATGTAGCCCTTCCCACCATTTCCTCAAAATTACAGGCAGATCTTTCAACCTTACAATGGATCGTTACCGCTTATTTATTAACAATTTCCAGTTTACTCCCTATTTTTGGGCGCATTGCTGATCTTTTCGGACGTCGACGGGTCTTTTCCTTGGGATTTATCGTCTTTACCTTCGGTTCAATTTTGTGCGGATTAGCGACAAGCATTTGGTTTCTAATTGCGATGCGTATTTTGCAAGCGATTGGTGCTTCTATGCTGATGGCAAACAGTGCTGCAATTATCATCGCCAACTTTCCGCCGAAAGAACGGGGCCGGGCTCTGGGACTAACCGGAACCGTTGTTGCCTTAGGAAGTCTAACGGGTCCAGCTCTGGGTGGGGTTATCGTGGGGCTCTTTAATTGGCGTTCCATTTTCTATATCAATTTACCGATTGGAATCCTCGGCTATCTTGCCGCTCGCATCATCCTCCCCCATGATCAGCCTCAGGAAAACAAAGAGAGTTTTGATTTTGCAGGTGCTCTCTTCTTTACGTTTGGTATGATCAGTCTTTTGTTTGCCATCAGCAATGGTCAAAGTTGGGGCTGGCGTTCTTACCCAATCCTTGGAGGATTGTTTCTTGGAACGCTTAGTTTAGCCTTCTTCTTCCGTACCGAGGTTCGAGCCCCTAATCCCATGATTGATTTATCACTGTTTCGGATACGCCCATTTTTCATCGGAAATATTACGGGTTTTCTCTCCTTCGTGGCTATGTTTGCTAATGTGATGCTCATGCCATTCTATCTACAACATGTTTTAGATTATAGCCCAACTCAAGTGGGATTGGTGATGACCGCTTTTCCCCTGACAATGATGATCATTGCTCCCATCAGCGGACATGCCTCTGACCGCATTGGTCCAATTGCCTTAACCACCAGTGGACTATTCGTGAGCGCAATAGGCTTTTTATATCTGTCTACTTTAACGATCAGCTCGTTATTCTGGCAAATTGTTCCGGGTCTCCTTCTGATGGGTTTAGGTGCTGGCCTTTTCCAATCCCCCAATAACAGCAGCGTCATGAGCTCCGTTCCACCCAATAAATTAGGCGTCTCAGGGGGAATTAGTGCCCTTGTCCGGAATGTCGGTATGGTAATCGGCATCGCCTTTTCTGTCTCGTTGTTTCAAGGCCGAGAAGCTTCCTTACTTGTCGGGATAAACAATCCGACCCATTTTCAGCAAGTCTCTTCTTTTGTCGGTGCTTACCATACTGTCATGCTTGCCTCTATGGGCATCGCCCTTGTTGCAGCGCTGATTTCCCTCAATCGAAAAGGTTACACTGCTTAAGCCTTTGCATATGGAGTAAAACAGGAAGCCAGTCGCCTTATGAAAATAAGGTGACTGGCTTCCTGTTACTGCTATATAGTGTGATATGAACGAGTTAAACCTATGTTCACCCATTGATGCGCTTCGCCTCTAAAACAGTGGCTGGAGAATCTTCCGTCCACGTAGCTTTCTCAAAACTCCCCCACTGTCCGGAAACTTCCCAACCAGTTTCCAGCAAGGCTTGTTTCAGGTGATCGCATTTGATCGGAAAGAGTGGGTTAACCCCTGATATCACTTGCGTCGTATCCGGAAACTCGATTTTCATCGTAAAGTCGATCAAGCCATCCGGCCTATAAGTATAGTTCCGATAAAAGTTTAAGTGTGAGGTCTTAATAACGGGCAACTCTTTAACTTGCTTCGCTAAAATCCGATCGTAATTGACCGTTTGCAATAACAGGTGAGTTCCCTTTTGCCCAAATTGAGCCAAAACTTCCTTAAGCTCAACGTCTCCTGACACATGGGCTAGCGTGTTACCTAAGCAAAATACGCCATCAAAGTCCTCCTTAATATGACGAAGGTCCCGCATATCTGCTAAAGCAAACGAAGCGTTACTTCCGTTTTCTTGCGCCTTTTTTGTTGAAATCTCAATCATCTCAGCACTTAAATCTACACCCAGCACTCGAACCCCATTGCGGCTTGTTTCTAAGGCAAAGGTCCCTGTACCGCATCCGATATCGAGGACCGATGTCAGCGCTTCACGTTTCAAATAATCCTGTAGAAATGTTTTCTGGGGTCCCTTTAGCGGAAATATTTCATCATAATGTGTTGATAAAGCGCGGTAAAAATCCATGCTAGTCCTCCGTCCTCTATGTCGGTGAAACCTAAGCTCAGAGGGTCCCTATTCTCAATCGATAAAGCCTTAAAGCGTGAAACGAACCGTATGAACTTGTCCGTCATCCGTTAACAAAATGGTGGGTTCTAGCAGCACTTCTTCATCTAAAGTGATCGTTTCACACCCGGTCATTCTATTCCTTGGGTTCTCGACAATGATCTCATATTTCGTCGTTTTAAACTGATAGGTTAAACGATAGCCCGGCCAACTGCTTGGAATACAAGGCTTTATGACCAATGTATCTCCATGACGTTGAAAGCCTAAGATTCCCTCTAACCCCGCTTGATACATCCACCCTGAGGCCCCAGTATACCACGTCCATCCTCCCCGTCCTATATGTGGATGCGAGGCGTAAACATCCGCTGCAACAACATAGGGCTCAACTTTGTAGCGATTCACCTCATGCTCCGTACGCGCGTGATGGATGGGGCTTAACATCTGAAACAGTTCAGACGCCTTGTCCCCTTCCCCTAAACTCGCGTACGCCATGATCGCCCAAGTTGCTCCATGAGTGTACTGTCCACCATTTTCCCGAACCCCCGGAACATATCCTTTGATATATCCAGGGTCAGGTAGTGACTTGTCAAAGGGCGGCGTCAGTAAAAGAAGAACGCCGTCTTCTTTGCGCCATAAGTAGTGTTCCAAGGCCAACATAGCGTCCTTGGCACGCGTTGGCTTGGCTGCTCCAGAAAGTACTGACCAGGACTGGGCGAGAGCGTCAATTTGACATTCCGAGTTTTGGGAAGATCCTAAGGGTGTCCCATCATCAAAATACGCTCGCCGGTACCAGCCCCCATCCCAACCATGTAGTTCCATATTTCGTTGAAGTTCCTCGGCTATACGTCGATACCGCGTTCCCCTCTCAAGATCGTCACGGCCATCACATAAACTAGAAAAACGCATTAAGATCATATACAGAAACCACCCGAGCCAGACACTCTCTCCTTTTCCTTTGATACCAATTCGACTAAATCCATCGTTCCAGTCTCCAGAGCCGATCAAGGGTAATCCATGTTCTCCAAAATGCAGGCCTCTTTCGATGGCTCGAATACAATGCTCATACACCGTTCCCCGCTCATCAGATAGGGTCGGAATCGAATATCGTTCATCTTCACCCTCTTTCAGGGGTTCATCCTCAAGAAAGACGCTTGTTTCATCCAGTAGTGAAGTGTCTCCTGTACGTTCTATATAATGAGCCGTGATGAAAGGCAACCACAACAAATCATCTGAGAATTTTGTTCGGATCCCTTTCCCCGTTTCAGCATGCCACCAATGTTGCACATCACCTTCAACAAACTGATGACCACAATGGAGAATGAGTTGTTTTCGGGTGACCTCAGGGGTCGTATAGACAAGGGCCATCACATCTTGAAGTTGATCCCTGAAGCCATAGGCTCCTCCTGACTGATAAAACGCCGATCGTGCCCACACGCGGCAGACGACGGTCTGATAGAGAAGCCAGCGATTCAAAAGTAAATTCATCGAGGGGTCTGGCGTGTCAACTTGAACGGCTCCCAGGAGCTCATTCCAATACCTGTTAACTTCCTCAAACGCCTCAATCGTCTTTTCGGACTGTCCAAAAGAAGCTACAAGCGCCTCCGCCTCTTGACAATTTTCCGCTTCGCCCAGTAAAAAGGTCACGGTCTTGGATTCACCAGGCGCTAAGGCGACGATCAGTTGAAGAGCACAACATGGGTCAAGCCCTGCTCCCACTGTTTCTGAGAATCGTTCCAGTTTTAATCCCTTGGGATTTTCTAACGTTCCATTGCGTCCGATAAATTCCGATCGGTCGCCAGTATAACTGGCCACGTCAGCTCCAAAAGCCGTTAAATACCCTGCCCTACCGACAAATTCTTCTTGAAACGTGTTTCGAGCATAAAAGATGTCCCGTTCTTCATCATAATCCGTCACGAGATAGGGCGCCGTTAGCTGACGAGTCACGCCCATCACCCATTCTGCATAATAGATCGCACTTAAACGTTGAGCCTGATTCGTCGTGTTCGTAAGCGTTAATTCTATCACCTTGACTGACTTGTCCACGGGGACAAAGAAACGCAAAGATTGTTTTAAGCCATGACTGTAATGTTCGAAAATAGAATAACCTTGACCATGTCGAATGGTGTAGGCACCCTTTTCACGTTTAGGACCCGCCGTAACAGACCAAGATTCTCCACTTTGTTCATCACGAAGGTAAAGGGCTTCACCTGCCGGATCTAGAATTGGGTCATTTGACCAAGGCGTCAGCTTGTACTCTCGACTATTGAGCGACCAGGTATACCCTGCACCCACTTCTGAAACTTGAAAACCAAACTTGGAATTGGCAATGACATTAATCCAAGGCAAGGGAGTGTTTCTACCTTCCTGAAGATGGATAATATACTCCTTGCCATCTTCACTAAACCCACCGTAACCATTCGCAAACTGCAGCGGACCCATCGTTTGATCTAGAGCTTCTTCGCGAAACGCATGAACGTCCTTCTGATCCATTGGGAGCAGTTCATTGTGGATCTTTTCTTCCGTTACGGACTCGAGCTGCTCACCCGCTCCAGTCATTAACTTCTTTTTTTTGCGGACTTGAATTGAACAGGATCCCCCTTCTCCATTAAAAATCATTCGTGCCACGGCACAGAGAAGCGTGACATCCTCTTCCTGAACATTGCCTTTTTGCAGTAAAAAGACTCCGCCTGACTGATTTAAAAGATCTCGGGCATGCCCCATTGAAACTAAATCCCTTAGGTTGTCTTGGAAGGCCTGAAGATAACCGCTCTCATCTTCATTGAGAATGACAAGATCAGCAAATAGTCCTTTCAGTCTCCAGTATTCATGAATCGTTAAAAGCCTTCTGACTAAGTCAAGATTTTCAATATCTTTGACTCGTACAAGGACGATAGGCAGATCTCCCGAAATAGCGTAAGGCCATAGAGAAGACTGGCCCTTGCGATTATTCTTAATACATTCGGCCACATCACCTCGACATGGACTCAGATAAAGTAAATGACCACCCAGGCTTAAGGACTCGTTTGCCTGCGCTGCTGTCAAATTTAAATGGCGTAGCTCCATTTTGCTATGTGTCCAAGCTAGTTCAAAAGCCCTATTTACAGATAGAGGGTCTCTGTATTTTTCGGCAATACGGATGATGTCCTCACGATTCTCCGCGTAGCCAACAGAGAAAGAGACACAAACAGTTTGTCCAGGTGCAATCCTAACCCGTTGGCGTAAGCTCATCATAGGATCTAGCACTGCGCCCACCGTATTCGACAAGGGTTGATTCGCATCTAACGCTTTCGGCTTGGCAAGGCTTCTTCCTCGGCCAATAAACCGTGCACGGTCAGTCTCATATTGCAGTGAACCGACCGTTTCTCCCTCCGTCGCAACGGTGTGCATTAGCCATAACTGCGCCTGTTTTTCACTGCGCGGTCTGCGAGATGCCAATAAAGCTTCATGCTCAAATTCGGTTTGAATGAAGAGATTGCCAAACGCTGGATGGGCTAAATCTTCACTTAATCTAGCCAAGACCACTTCAAAGTAACTCGTGACTTCGACGATTCGTTCGTACTTACTGTGATTCGTCAAAGAAATACGGCGCATTTCAGCTTGATCTTCAGGAGACACGACGACTTCAGTACGCGTTGTTATGTTCCCATCCTTTCGAGAAAACTCGACCCGATCAGGCGCATAGATCACCTTATAATCCTTGCCAGAATTCCGACAAGGGTGGTGCGTTGCGGACCAGACGTTACCGGAATTAAGATTTTGGATATAAAAATACATTCCCCAAGCATCCTGGGTCACGTCTTCGCGCCAACGCGACAGACTAATCTCTTTTACACGACTGAACCCTGAGCCGGCATTCGTCATCATGACTGAATATTGCCCATTAGAAATACTGTGAGCAACAGGAATAGGACTCTTTGCCGTCTCCATAATAATAAACTCGTTCTTTTCTGGATCAGGTGCCTTTACTTGACGTTCTATTACAGGATGTTGCCCTTCTAGTTGAGGCGTAGCAGAGGTGCATTCTGGTAAGCGTATTTGGAGTAAAAGTTCTGTGGCCTGAATCAAGGCTTCGCTGTGGAAACGCTTCGGCATGATGTTTTCATGCAACACATTATCAAGGGCTAAGAAACTCATACCTTGATGATGCGCCATGAAACTCTGAATCAGCATAAAGGGACGCTTACTCGGTATCCGTTCAGGGGTAAAATCAGCGGCTTCATATAATCCATACCGTCCGGCAATACCCATTTTTTCCATCACTGAAATATTTAATAAAGCCTCATGTGGAGAAACCATTAAGGCTAAAAAGCTTGCATAGGGCGCCACCACAAGATCCTGAATTAATCCCCGTTTAAGTCCAAGTCCCGGAACTCCAAAGGCTTTATACTGATAATTCATCTGTGGATCAAAGGCGTAAAAGCCTGACTCTGATACCCCCCATGGAATGTTGTTTTCTATGCCATACTTCCGTTGTACCTCCACGACAGAATGATATGTTTCATCAAGCAAGGTTCCCTCATAATTTCGCATGACCAGCATCGGCATTAGAAACTCAAACATCGTGCCACTCCAGGACACTAAACTTCGTTTTCCTTTCGCCAAGGTCATAGAACGTCCGAGCTTGAACCAATGATTATGAGATACATCTCCTTTGGCAATCGCTATGAAACTCGCCTGGCGTGCTTCTGAAGCCAACAAGTCATAATAGGATTTATCAAGCATGCTTTCTGCAATACGGTAGCCAATCGAAAAGAGTTGCCGAGTTTCGTCAAACAACGGACAGAAATCTGTTGCCATAGCGATCTTCTCAAGCCGTTGCTGTAGATCGGCTGAAGCTTGCTGATAGCCCAGAATCTTCCGGAGTGCTCGCTGAATCATCTCCTTCATTTCCAGCGAAAGACCGTCTTTCTCCAATCCCTCCCTATAGCACTTGGAAAGTTCGTTCAAACTCGTCGTTTTAAAGGCTTGTGCAATAAACGGCGCCTGTGCTTTTACCAGGTCGTGATCAACGTACCATGGGTATAAATCGATCGTCTCCTGACGAAACATCAGGATCATCGCTTCTAGCCGTCTTGCCCAATAAGCCCCCTCCTGGGTTAATTCATGGTCTAAAAAGTGTGCAGACCATTGAGATAACAGATTCGTCCAATTCTCAAAATTCCAGGCTTCCTCTGAATCTAGCACTTGATTGAGAGTTTGCCCAAATTCGGTCAGTTCCTCATAGGTATCCTTACCAACTGCCTCAATCAGCAGGTTATACGTATCCTTAAGGCCATGTGCAAACTCTAGATCGATCAGAGGTTTGTTTAAAATTTCTGATAGTCCAGCTTTTAACGTCAACAAATAAAGCACAAGATTCCCACTGTCCACGGTTGAGACATAGCGCGGCTCTAAAGGCACAAGACTTTGGGTATCGTACCAATTGTAAAGATGCCCCTTCCAATGGTCTAGGCCCTCAATCGTTTGAAGCGTACGCGTAATTCGTTCATGCACGTTCGATAACGTAATGTACCCGAAATCCCTTGCCGCCAAATAGGCGAGCAAGGCCAATCCTATGTTTGTTGGGGAAGTTCGGTGCGCGACACCTTTCGCGGGATCGATTTGCACATTATCGGGAGGAAGCCAGTGATCCTCGCTACAAACAAACTCTTCAAAAAAGGTCCAAATTTTTCTTGCCCAGCGACGCGCGGCCTGCTGTTCTGACAATGAGAGTCTCGCCATTTTATGCTCTATGGGAAGACTAACAACGTAGGCAACCCAAGGTGAAGCGAACCAGATCATGGCCAAGGGGACAAATCTCCCAAGCTTCGTTGGATACCCGTGTTGAAGGGCGAAAAAAGCGACCAAGACAAAGACCATCACTGACCACATCGCACCGACCATCGTTTTATAACTGACATCTAGACGTTTTTCCGTATCTGCGGCAGTTTCCCATTCTAACAGGTTTCGGTGTGAAATGACCTGTCGATAGACGCTTCGAAGGATCGCATCAAGCATGACAAAGGCCTGATACGGAAGAAACAAAAACTGAAGACAGAACTGTATTAACAGGGTCAACATATCTTGACCCATGTTTTCCTTACCCGCACCTCCGCCAAAGAGCCGACTGATCATATTTAAAGCCATGGGGCCGATTAAACTTAACGAGACGAGCCCTACCCATATCCAAGGCTCTCCAGAAAAAAATGTGAAAGCGAAAATGAGCAGTAATAATAGGGCTGGTGCTTCTAAACTTCTCCTTAAGTTGTCGAAGATCTTCCAGCGTGAAACAAAGGGGATCGGCTTGAATAGCCAAGGTATAAGCTGCCAATCGCCCCTGACCCAGCGGTGTAGCCGACGCATGTACGCTAGGTAATTAGCCGGATAACCATCGACCAGCTCGACATCCGTTACGAGTCCTGCTCTTGCGTACAACCCTTCGAGTAAATCATGACTGAGGATGGTGTTTTCCGGAAAAGCCTTATGGGTCACCTGATGGAATATCGTCACATCATAGATTCCCTTACCCGTAAAAATTCCTTCACCAAATAAGTCTTGATACACATCAGACACTGCCGAGGTATACGGATCAACCCCGACTCTACCTGAAAAGATACGCGCAAATTTAGACGCCCCTGCACACAAAATCGAAACGCCAACACGCGGCTGAAGAATTCCATACCCTCGCACCACACGTGTCCCATCCTCACTCAACTGCGGGGCATGGAGAGGGTGTGCGAGCGTTCCAATCAGTTGACTCGCCGTCCCGGGTGGTAATTGGGTATCTGCATCAAGCGTTATGACATAACGAAAGGTTGACAGGATTGATAAATCACCGATTTGTACGCTATAACTAGTTTCTCCATCTTGACGTAATAGAGCATTAAATTCAATCAGTTTACCCCGTTTTCTCTCCCAACCCATCCAGACGCCTTCGGAAGCATTATAAATCCGCTGGCGATGAAAGAAATAAAATCGACTTTGTCCATACTTAATATTTAGGGCCTCAATCGCCACGGTGGCCGCTGAAATAACCGCCTCATCGCCTTCAACGATTTCGGACGAGGCATCACCAAAATCCCCTAGTAAAGCAAAATGCAAATTGTCATCTTTATTGGCAAGATAGCAGACTTCAATTTGATCCATGAGCTCATGAACTCTACCGACATTCGTTAAGAGCGTTGGCACAGCAACCATGGTCCGCAATTCCTGAGGAATCCCTTCCATCAGCTCTAGCTTCGGCAGGAACGTCGGGCGAAACAGTACCGTAGAGACCTTATTTACCAGCGGGATGATCAAACTACTTGTCCAGATTAAAAGGGCTATCACGATCACTAAATAATTCAAGGAGAGTGGAGCGACTTGAAGAGCGTACGACAAAACCCAAGCACTTAGAGCACCTACGCCAATTACTAAGCTTCCAAAGTAAAATAAAACAGGTTTCTTCCGAATGGCTCGACGAAGGTTACTGAGTAGGGTGCCGTTGTGAGACTCTCCAAAGTCTTGTTCGATTTCCCGTTCAAGGGCAACTCGACCCGGCCCCATCAAATCGTACCCCACATGAGCGGCGGCAGGTTCTCCTTGCTCATGGGCCTGTTCAGATCTTGATACCACTTTTCTGGCCACGACCAATTCTGAAACTTTAAAACGGCGGGCAACCTTTTCTACTTGATGACGATATGCATCCCGTGATTGAAAGTCCATTTTGCTATAAACATGACTAGGATCCTTGATGAATTCACGTTCCACCATGCTAACTTCTTCAAAAAAGCGCGGCCAATCTTCAGCCGTCACAAACTGGATACTTACAATAGCGTGTCCCATCGAGACTTGATACATAGACTGACTTTGGCGCTCAAGTTTTGCTAAATCTTCAATCGTTGTGTCTTGCTTAGCCACCACTCGGTCAACCCAATGTAACAGTGGTGCGGCATCGACACCAAGGTCCCTGAGACGTTTGAGCAACTGTTCTGCATAAGCGGAGGAATAGTCTTCTTGCGGAGTGAGGGTTTTAAGTATGCCAATCCATTCGTCGGGTCCATACTCTACTTCCAGTAAGGGCATCACCCATTGATCCGCCGCTTCCCTTTCCTCTTGGGTTAAGAGAATTTGTTCTGTTAACCTGCGAATATTTTCTAGAAGGATGATTCTCAACATAATGGGGATTGCCCATAGTTCCCTACTCGACAAAGGCACTTGGATTTGGTAAGCATTAATAAACGCTTTGAGGGTGTCACTTTGCAATTGACTATCCGTATGTTCGATGAGTTCAACTAGTAGCCCGTAAATCCGAGGGTATCCTTGGAAGTCTCCACTGGCGTTTCTGGGTAATTGGCGCTCAAATTTATCAGGGAGGCTTCTTTGAATCTCCTCTCTTAAATCTTTCAGGCTATAAAAGTTGTCTAATAGCCATTCCGTTGCTGGCACCGCATCCTGTGTCATTGCCGAGTATTCCGTAATTTCGTGGTAAGCCCGGGTTAAGAACTTCATATTTTGCTTAACTCTGGGTATCAAGCTTCGTTTTGGATGGCTGGTTTCTTGGTGAGCATAAAATCGAGCAATCTCTTCTGCATGACTCAGCAAATCTTCACGGTTTAAGACAATATCTTTATAGGGTTTATCTTTCGTATCTGACTGTGTAAAAAACTCAAAAAACTTCATCGTTCGTCTCCATCTATTAATTTACATCCAGTTATGCATTATTCCCATTCCTCCTCAGTTCATTCATCATAAAGAAAACACCCTAGTCATTTACATCATGACTAGGGTGTTTAAAGTTGTTCAGCGTTTATCCAAAACGTTCATTAAATTCTTCCAGTGTCAAAAGCACCTGACGCGGCTTACTTCCTTCATAGGTGCCAACGATTCCTTGTTCTTCAAGCATATCCATGAGCCGCGCGGCTCTCGTATACCCTAATTTCAACTTACGTTGCAGAAAGGAGACAGAAGCAATTCCGGTTCTAATAAACAGCTGTCCAGCATCAATAAACAAGACATCATCCGGCCCATTACTTTCTTCATTTTTAACCGAAGTTTCTGCGAAAAGCCGTTCTGGATCTAAATATTCCGGCCTGCCTAATGCTTTCCAATGTGTAATGACCCGTTGTACCTCTTCATCCGTGACCAAGCAACCTTGTACCCGTAACGCTTTATTCACGCCCAGCGGCGAATAAAGCATGTCTCCTCGTCCTAGAAGTTTTTCTGCTCCCGTTGCATCGAGAATCGTGCGGGAATCGATCTGAGACGAAACGGCAAAGGAAATTCGACTCGGTATATTCGCCTTGATGACGCCAGTAATGACATCAACTGATGGCCTCTGTGTTGCAATCACCAAATGAATGCCCGCTGCCCGAGCCATCTGAGCTATGCGGCAGATCGCTTCTTCAACTTCTCCAGCTGCAACCATCATCAAATCGGCCAACTCATCAATGATCACCACCATGAAGGGCAAGGCCGGTTTCGAACTGATTGATTGCCCGGCTTTCAGTTTATTATAACGTTCAATATCACGAACCCCTGCGGCTGCAAAGAGTTCATACCGATTTTCCATTTCTTTAACAATCCATCTTAAAGCAGCGGCTGCTTTCTTCGGGTCGACTACGACTGGCGCCAAAAGGTGAGGTATGCCATTATATTGACTGAGCTCCACCATTTTGGGATCTACAAGCAAGAGCTTTACTTCATCTGGTGTTGCATTGTAAAGAATGGAATTAATAATCGACGTAATACAGACACTTTTGCCTGATCCTGTAGCGCCTGCTACAAGAAGGTGAGGCATTTTTATCAAATCCCCTATAATAGGTTGATCAGCAATGTCTTTGCCCAAGGCAACTTTTAGTTTAGAAGCGTGTTCTCCAAAACCCGTTGTTTCAAGGACCTCTCTAAAGGGGACTGAGCGCGCATGTTTATTCGGAACTTCAATGCCAATCGCCGCTTTACCAGGGATCGGTGCCTCAATACGCACATCTCGAGCTGCCAGCCCTAATGCAATGTCATCCGCTAAATTGACGATTTTACTAATTTTAACGCCTGGTGCGGGGGCTAACTCATAGCGAGTGATGACCGGGCCTCTTGTTACTCGGATGACCTTGGCTTTCACTCCGAAATCGAGCAGTACTTTTTCTAGCTGTTTCGGCGTTTCTGTATCCTGGATTATGACACGTTGGACGACTGGATCCAGTAAATCAAAATCTGGAAGTATCCAACGATTGACTGTTTCAAGCGTCAGATCTTCTACCGGAGCCACAGACACTTCCTGCCGTGGTTTTAACGTTAAGATAGGAACATGGGCCTCCTGGGCTTGCTCTACAGCCTTTACCGCCTCATCGTCAACGGTCTCAGGGTCTTCCAGCATTTGAATGCCCAGAGAGGAACACGCCGCCTCCATGAGTGCAATTCTCATGGGATTGACGATCTCAGGCTCAGGCTCCGGCTCAGGCTCGTGCTTCAATTCCTCTATAACCAATATCTCTGGCTTCACCTCGAGTACCTCGGGAGTTTCATTTGCTTCCCTCACGGCACCGATGAAGACAAGTTCTTCCTTGTCTACTTCACTAATGGTATCTCTAAATTGAGCTAAATAGGCTTCTTGTTCTTCTGGCGTCTTAAACGGGGATGTAAACGGAGAAGAAAACAGCGGTGGTTTATCTGTCGGTGTTTTAGGGGTGTCTCTTGGCGTATAATTATCTGGCCAAGAGATTTCTCGTTCAACTCTTTCCTCTTCGTCTACTTCCTCTATGTAACCTTTCAGCCCTTTTAGATTCGTCATTTTGCCAAGTTTCCTAGGATAAAACGATTCTCCATTTCCAAAATAAGAAGGGAAATCTTCTCCCATTTCTTTCATTTCTTCCGTCTTTTGGACATTCGTATCCTTCATTTCCACCATTTCAGGTGTAGAAAAATATTGATCGAATCCCTGCAAATTAACTAGTTTCCCGGGAGGAAGAGAGATACCCTTAGAGAAAATGTCCGGTTGAACGTTTGATTTATCAAATTCATCCGGTGTTTCATAGTCGGAAAGTATTCTTCGGCGATCCGTCAATTTGGGAGAATAAATCCAAAGCAAGACAGCTGCTACCAAGCATAAGATCGGTCCAGTCCAAGCCAGACTTCCCATAACCACAGTAAACATACTATAAACCAGTTTTCCAATAGAAAATCCTAGAGAACCTAATAGCCCTATAAAGGCGAAGATCAATAATACGATACTAACTAATTTAAGCCAAAAATCACTTGGCTCTTCTCCTATTTTAGACACACCTTCCACCTCTTCTTATCCATTATGGTAGATGAGCCAGAAGAATGCAAAAGGTTTTTTTGAATCTATCGCTATAAAACGCAAAAACCTGCATTTTTATGCAGGTTTTTGCGTTTTTATTTCTAGAAATCTTTACTAGAAGAATGAGCAGCTACTTTGATAGAATTATTGACATCGTGAATATTTGGGATAGACTGAATCATTTTCTCAGCCTTCAAGCGATCGTCTTCGGAATACACTTCACCGGTCAAAAAGGCAATACCACCTTGAACCGACGCCCGTATTTGCCCAGAATTCAAATGATGTTTGCCCAGCTTAGCAACCAACTGTTCCGTTAACCATAAATCTTCGCCCTGCGAGCGGTGACGAGTAAATATTTCGCTGACGACCGCTTTAACACCAGGCACCTGATAAGTAGTTTCTACAGCCCACTCCATCGTTTCTTGAGTGTCAACCAGTCCAGTTAGAGTAATTAGTCCATTTCTAGCCTCAGTTTTAATTTCTTGAGCATTCACCCACGGAGAAGCGACCAAGGCATTTTCCACTCTATTCACGAGCGTCGCATCATCAACAGCCTTTTCTAAGAACTGTATCTCGCTTCGTATTTCTTTCACCCCACGGACCTGAGAAGCTAAGCGTTTTGCCAGCCGTTCCGTGCTTTGAGTCTCAACATGTCCGAGGAGCGTCGCAATTCCTCGACTAACTCGACAACCCAAATGCGTGATATCTTCATAATTGGACCCTTGAAAACGTTGAGCAATTCCAAGCTCAATGTCTTTGTCCTTAATCGTCCCGTCATTCGACACCGTTAATGAATTATCCAGTTCTCTAACCCCGTCTATACGTCCTACTCTGCTTCCAAAAAAGTCCTTTTCTGCGAGACTATCAACCGTCCCCCAAATATTTGCCCGATCCCCTTTGACCTCCACGTGAAGTCCCTGTGCGCTTTCTCCGAAATGTGTATGAATAAGATTTTTGATATCTTGAAGGACTTCGGTCTCAGAACGTGAGCGTGACTTATGCATAAAATATCCCTCCATCATGAAAAATTATTTTGTTCTCACTTAAAGGTTATTTTATCCCAAGCCTTAATTTTTTAATCTGACGAAATTTGTATATTCTAAGGTTTCAATTTTATGGTGCTTGCTGCTACCTCTTCTAAACGATGCAATTGTTCTCTTAAACCGAAAACAATTAAAAGATCCCCCTGTAAAATGACTTCCTCGGCATTAGGATTACTGATCACCTGACTATCTCGTAAAATGGCCATGACCATGGCACCGGTTTGCTGTTTAATGCCACTATTTGCCAAGGTCTTCCCCACTAAGCAAGACTCTTGATTAATCCTAAGTTCCTCAACATCCATGGTAATATTATGATCATGAATGACAGTCTCAATATATTCGACACTCATCGGTTTTAAAATGGACATCGCCATTCGCCATCCCCCTATGGTGGCTGGCGAAATTACCTTGTCCGCTCCGGCACGCAATAGTTTTTTTTCTGTTTCAAGCTGATCCATTCGCGCAACGACTTGAATACCTGGATTTAGACCTTTCGCGGTTAAAGTGACGAAGACATTTAAAGAATCCTCCGGTAAAGCTGTGATCAGTCCTTTCGCCTTGTCAATTCGAGCCTTTTTAAGGGTTTCATCGTGTGTCGCATCACTATGAATTACTAAAAATCCTTCTTCGATAAGCTGATTCGCAAGATCTTCTTGCTGTTCAATCACAACACACGTGGCACCTTCTTCACGAAGGCGATAAAGTACTTGCCTTCCCACACGTCCCGCTCCGCAGACAATAATATGACCCTGAAGTTGTACGATCTTTTTATTCATTTTTCTTCTCCCATACACACCCGCCAATTGACCTTCAATTAGGAAGGCCATCATAACTCCCGCAAAATAAAGCATGACGCCCACTCCCCCAAGCATTAGGAAAACTAGTAAAACATGCCCGGAATTTGAGTGTACTTCAATATCTCCATAACCTACCGTCGTCACCGTTTGTACCGTTAAATAAATGGCCTGAAATAAGCTGAGGTGTTCCGTAAATATAAGTCCAACTGTGCCAATAACCAATGTAACTAGTAAGGCCAAAAAGGCAACCCTAATACGCTTTTCCAATTGTAGCTCCTTTCTGTCAGGTTGAAGGTTAATAAAAATAACCTAAGCCTTTGCCAGATACGTTTGTAATTTCAGCACCTCTTCAAGCGGGACCTTCATCTGGCCCAATTTAATTAACCCAGAAGGGCCATGATAGTCACTGCCACCTGTCGCCAATACGGCTAATTCTTCCGCGATTGCCGCGTAGTATGGAATCAGTGTTTCTCTCCGTTCCCAGTAACCGTAATATACCTCAAGTCCAATGGGACGATATGCTAAAAGTTTAAATATTTCATCTGGATTATGCAATAGTCCTGGATGTGCTAACACAGGAAGTCCCCCACACGCAAAAATAAGATCCACTGCATCTTCAAATTTATGCTGCAGATAGGGCAAATAAGCCACTGCCCCAGGCCGGAAGTAGTTTGATATCTCACGCCAGTTCTGAGTAGAGCCACACTCTCCATGATATAAAGCTCTCATAATATGTCCCTTACTCACGGCCCCCTCGGCACAGACTTCACGCTCAACATCTTGCCATTCCAATGAAAAGCCGCTTTTTTTCAGGCATTCGACCATATCATAGGCTAAAGCGGTCCGTTGTTGACGTATTTCTTTCAAACGAGTCTGCAAGACAGGATGATTCACATCCTTGAAATACCCCAACAGATGAACTTCTTTGCCCTGATAATTGGTGAGTAACTCTACACCAGGAATGAGTGTGATGTTTAAATATTTTGCCAAAGCTTGAGCCTTGCCGTATCCTTCAGTACTCTCATGATCAGTGATAGCCAAGATTTGAACATTATTGGCATGGGCGAGGTTTACGGTCTCTTCTACCGATAGTAAACCGTCTGATTCTTGAGTATGGACGTGAAGATCGATCTTCAAGAAAACCCCTCCCTTCCATTTTTATCATCCTTTATTATCTATGTCCTTATATAATAATCCTTTGCGCCGTGTAAAGAAACATTGAATCTTATTATGCCTATTCTGGCTTTTCATTAAAAGTCCTGCATGCTAGTACCTATTACCATCAAGTTTACCCTCAATTATTCTCAGAACCCTTGAGATTTTGATTGACACTTTGTCCTTTTTCGGATATAATTCACTTCGTTGCTAAAAATTCTAGGGGATTAGTTTAATGGCTAGAACAGCGGTCTCCAAAACCGCTGATGGGAGTTCGACTCTCTCATCCCCTGCCAGCATGTAACAAGGGCTTCGGCCCTTTTTCTTTTTGCTCTTTTAGAGTCTTGGGCAGATTTTGGACAGATTTACTTTTTTTCGAACAAATTTGGTTATGAAAAAGCGTGATAATAAATCACGCTTTTTTCGTATTCTTATTATGAATTTTCTTCCCTAATGAGAATGATTCTTCCATCATATCGGCGGCTTCCCTGTCCTTGGCCTTTAGGAAATGACTGTAAATGGTTTGAGTAGTTACTGAAGTAGTATGCCCTAATCTACCAGCGATTGTTTCAATGTCCATGCCTTGACCAATTAAAAATGTGGCGCTCGTATGTCTAAGTGAATGAAAGGTTATACGAGGAAGTTCGTTTTTCGTTAAAAACTTGGGAAACCAAACAGCCAACGTTGATGGATTCATGGCTTCACCTTTCCAGTTGATAAAAAGCCTATTTTTATCTCCACATAAAAATCCTCGGCTCTGCTGATCCTCCTTGTATGCTTTTAGAACGATCAGAAGGGCATCATTAACGCTGATTCTGCGCTTGCTTGACTCATTCTTAGGATTCTTAGTAAATGTCCCTATGCGGGGTATGTATTGACTTGACTGGCGTATCTCAATAGTTTTACCTTCGTTGTCAACGTCCTGCCACTCGAGGCCCATCACTTCACCAAGGCGCGCACCAGTTGTTAATGCAATCATCACAACAGCCTTATGGTGTAAGTCCTCTTTTTCAAGTGCTTGAAACATTGCAGCAATTTGATTAAGATCGTAGAATTTTGCTTTTTTCCGTTCTACTTTTGGAGCATCTACAAAATTAGCAGGATTCTTACCCTGGTAAACATTCCATTTAATAGCTTTTTCAAATATTGCGGAAATAAGCCGATGATGGTGCTTTACCGTCTGGTCAGATAGTCCGCTAGATATACCTTTTATCCTTGGGCTTCCTTCATTCTTAGCTACTTTCATGAATTCATGTTTACCTTTTATCACATTATAAAATTCTAAAAGTTCTAATGGCTTAATCTTTTCCATATTCTTGGTGCCAAAGAACGGAAGTATTCGCGTATCAAGCATTCCTTTGTATCGGTGAAGTGTTTTGGGTGCAAGCTCAACTTCAGCGTAATTCTCAAGCCATTTTTTAACGAATTCCCCGAACGAAACTTTTGAAGGTGTCGCGAAGTTCCCCGCCTCAACCTCAGTAATAAACTTAGCTAAAAGTTTCTCAGCTATCCGATCGCTTTTTGCAATGACGTTTCGTGAATAATCTTTATATCTAAGGCGATAGCTTCCTTCTTTCACCATCGTAAGATTTCCAGCCATAAAATGTCAGCTCCTTACAATTCATCTGTTACATTCTAATTTTGTGATTGTAATATATCCCAAGTTACAATCGCTATATTCATCACTCAGAGGGGTAATTACAATATGCCCTTACAACTGTGATCATCTTCCTCTAAAAGAAGGCTTGAGCGTTGGGTCTTTTTTGTCTGTGTTCATATATATTTTACCTCTCATATCAGAGTAATACAATAATTTCAGCCAATATATCATATTAGGGGTATAAGTAAATAAAGATACATCTTTAAGTCACTAGTTTATTCTAGTGGCTTATCTTTTTATTGGAGGAGAACGATGCTTATAAAACTATAATGTTTAATATTAACCTGAGTTTATTAGAGCACTAGATCCATACTGAATGTAACACAAGGACATTCTGTCACATTAAATAATCCCTGGAATGCCTATTATTACTGGCTTCCAGGAATTATTGATATCAGTGGGGTTTTTATTTAATACTAAATTCATTTTGGAGTAAGGAGATTTTGTCCATCACCTTAGAAAAGTCACTAGTACCGTCATCCCCCAAGGTAGTTAGAATATGCGGAGGGTTATCATAGTTTGTGTACCCTTTGTATTCCATTAGAACATAAATCGCTGGCTTTAGGTCCCCCTTCCGTGCCCAATCAACGTATCCATAGCAAACAAGGTAATTAATATTCGGTCCATGACTAGACTGAACCGGATAAACCTTTACATTCGTGTATACGGGAAGCTTTCCGTTGGCCAATGTTCTCTCCTCCTAAAAACTATCATTTAGTAGATAACTTAATTTTAACTTCATTTACTTTAATGTCCTAACCCCATAAAAGCTGCTTTAGTCAAAATAGAAGCCAATGTTCCTACCGCGATTATATGACAAAGTCGATCAGTCTTAGTTTTAATTCTTTTTCGCCCTCAATGGATTTTTTACCCAATGCTATTTTATAGCTGGAATGGTCGATAAACAGACCTCCAGAGATTTTTGTAATTAGGTGTATATACCTTTATCTCTTCTCAATAAGTCTTTTACAAAAACTGCACTCATGAAATTTGAAATACGGGTGATGCTTATCATGAAAATTCATTGCCTGGCCCGAAGTCTGGAATTCCATCCAACCTCCATGATCCTTCAAATCACCAATCCCTTTTAACGGAGTCTCCTTCATACCTTTAACCCATTGGCATTGTGCAGGGTGTAAAGCACAATCCTTCGTAGGTATATCAATGTTTAACCACACTAGCATTACCCCCTAATTACTTGCTCTCGCAAATTAATACTATGATTCTGGTGCAGAAACCCCTAATTTTAAAATAAGTTTCCTGGATCATCAAATACATAACTCGTCTCTGAAAATCGGCCAAATGGCTGAAAGCTGTAAACCCGCTTATAATCAGGGTTTGTCAAATAGGGAGAAATCATCGAATTGGTTTCCAACGCGAATTAGCGCTTATAAATGAAGACTTATTTTTGTTTTAAGACTTTCTGCAGTGGAATCATACTATCTATATAAGTTATATTCTATAAATAACTGTAATATCCTTCCATTAATGAATGTAACACAATGTACTTGTGTAACATTCACCAATCCCTGGAACGCCTGATATCAAAGGATTCCAGGGATTCCTTGTATTCAAGGCTATTTCCAACCCCTTTGAATATGACATATCGTCTCTCACCAACCATTTTAAAACATTCAGAAAGGAGCAAAAACAAATGGAATACGTACAACCGATTAGGGATAAAAAGTCCCTAGAAACCATGAAGAAGATTTTGAGATCTAACAATCTCAGGGATTACAATTTGTTCATCCTTGGTATCAACTCAGGTTTACGCATAAGCGATCTTCTAACCCTCAAGGTATCAGACGTCTACGCCAACGGCAAGATTAAGGACCGCATTGTCATCCGTGAGAAAAAGACTAATAAGCTAAAGGACTTCCCTCTTGGCGAAACTTCGAAAAAAGCTTTGAAAGAGTATGTGGCTACCTTAAAACCTGGACAAGTACTATTTGCCAGTCGGAAAGGGTCCAAGCCAATATCGCGACAGCAAGCTTACAGAATACTTAATGACGCTGCGAGGGCTATTGGAATCAAAGATATCGGGACACATTCTCTCAGAAAAACTTTCGGATACCATGCATTTAAGGCCGGTGTGGATATTACACGCATTCAAAAGCTCCTAAACCACTCTTCCCCCAGTGTTACTCTAGCCTACATCGGGATCACTCAGGATGAGTTGGACAATGTTTACTTGAACTTGAATCTGTAACCAATAGAGGAGGAATGAAATCATGAAACTACTTACAAAAGCAATTGAAAGAACAATACCAGCACTTTACAGCACAGAGGAAGTGGAAATTCAGGATAAAACAATAGTCTGCAAATTCTTCGCCCTAGGAAGTGGCTGGACTTGGTACGTGGTTGAAGGGGAACGCCAAGAAGATGGTGACTACCTATTCTTCGGTTTAGTCCATGGCCACGAGGAGGAGTGGGGATATTTTAGCCTTGGGCAACTTGAATTAATCAAATGGCACGGTATTCCAGGAGTCGAACGGGACCTATACTTTAACCCAGTCAAAGTTGGAGAATGTAGTGAATTATCATGAGGCCTCACAAAAGCGTGACGGCCTCTTTTAATTTCTCAGGGTAATTATAGGTGGATGAATAACTCGTTCTGTCTAGTATCTTAATTGCAATATCAGCCTTACCCTTACCACCAATAATCCAACCACTGAAGCAACTGAAGCTACTGAAGGGTATATCTGTACCTTTCTATAGTAATAAATATTTTATTCTTGAAAAGTTACCTATTTACCCTTCAGTTGGTAATTATGCTTCAGTAGACCAAAGTAATTCCCCCCGTCTGGTCAAATGCTTTGACACTGAGAATAACCCAAGGTAATGCAGATTTAGATGTATGGTTCCAACCCTGAACCAAATATGAAAGGAATGATGACAATGCCAAATGTATTAGTTTCAACCAAAAATATGAGTAAACGTGAATGGCTTCAATGGAGAAATAAAGGGATCGGAGGTAGTGATGCGTCCGTGATCTGTGGCGTAAATCGTTACAAATCACCTGTAGAATTATGGATGGAAAAAACCAGTCAGATTGAACCTAAGGTTGCAGGCGAAGCTGCTCATTGGGGAACCATGCTAGAGCCTCTTATACGAGTGGAATTTACTGAAAGAACAGGCCTTCAAATAAAGCAGGAGCATGCCATGTTACAACATCCCCAGCATCCCTTCATGCTGGCTAATCTAGATGGAATAGTCGCTGACCCAATTAACGGGAACTGTGTCTTTGAGGCCAAGACGGCCAATGCATTCAAATCAGATGAATGGGATGACCATGTACCCCAAGGATACCAACTCCAAGTTCAGCACTATCTAGCAGTAACAAACTTATCAGGTGCCTATATCGCCGTACTCATTGGTGGTAATAACTTCAAGTGGCATTATATGGCGAGGGATGATGATCTCATCGCCATGCTTATCGAGCTAGAAAAGCGGTTCTGGCACAATGTTGAAACTCTGACTCCTCCAGCCATGGACGGTTCAAGTGCTTCCTCTGAATTACTTAGCAGACTGTATCCCAATGCAAATAAAAAGACTCAAATTACCCTCTCAGATGACGCTTTGCCTTTAATAACTCAATACGAAGAAGCATCTAATGAAGAAAAAGTAGCTGAAATGCGCAAAGACGAAGCGATCAATAAATTAAAAGAATTAATGGGTGAAAATGAGATTGGTGTTTCAGGCGACCGAGTAATCACCTGGAAAAACATTTCTTCAGAGCGACTTGACTCAAAGGTCCTAAAAGTAGAGCAACCCGAGATCTATTCCAGGTATATTTCTAAAAGCTCATATAGACGGTTCAGTATTAAATAATAAGGAGAGTGTTATTATGCCAGATTTAAAAGTCAAGCTTACCTCACAACTGAATAAAGCCGAAGCGGTTTCAGGAACAGTTCAGGATTACTATAATCTTTCGCCGGAGGGAACAGAAGCTTCCTTAGTACCTCTCAATGCCTCAATTAACTCTGTCCAAGTAGTTCCTGAATTCGCCATTTCATTCATCGATGCTAAAAATCGCATGGGAATGCTACAGAGCTTTGTTAAAGAACTAATGATACCCGGATTAGATTATGGCCTAATCCCTGGTTGTCCTAAGCCTTCCCTATTCAAATCTGGAGCAGAAAAACTCTGTGATATTTATGGATTCTCTAAGCTAATTGCTGTGATCAATAGATTTGAAGATTGGCAGCAGGGATTCTTCAGCTACGAAGTCAAAGCTACTCTGCTCAATAAACGTACAGGTCTTGTAGAAGCAGAAGGTGTTGGCAGCTGCAACTCCAAGGAACGCAAATACAAAAACCAGGATGCTTTTAATATTACCAATACCATCCTTAAAATGGCCAAGAAACGGGCACTTGTAGATGCAGTCTTATCGGCCACCCGTTCATCTGGGATCTTCTCTCAGGATATTGAAGACTTGAAAGGAGATAAAACAATTGGAGCCACCACCCCACTCCGTGTTCTTCCTGTCCCTCCTGATAAACCAGTAAGTAAACAACAGCTTATTGATATCTTTACCCTGGTTAACGATAAGCTGATACCTATCGAAAAAGCTAAGTCTTTAATGATTGCGCGCTATAAGTTAGCTGAAAGCCGAAACCTTACGTCGTCTCAAGCAAATGATTTCTTAGATTATCTCCGGAAGCTCGGGCAGGTAGCAATTAGAAATACTTAAATCCCATCAACAAAGTGGCTCACATATGTGGGCCACTTCTTAAATTATAAGGAGGCTATCATAATGGAAAACGTAACTATCAATGGAGTTTTATACAGGTACTGTGAGCAGTTTGACGTAAATCTGACTCTTCAATATGAGAATGACCGATGGAGTGAATGGCACATAATTAGAGAATTTATGAGTAATGCTTTGGATGCCGTTGATGGTCAGATTGACTCCTTTACCCTGTCCGAAGAAGAAGAGTCTATCCATATTCATGATCATGGGAGCGGATACCCGATAAACTATGCCAAAAGAATTGGAGCCAGTTCCAAGAAGAATGAGGAGCAATCTATCGGTCAGTTTGGCGAAGGGACCAAGATGGCAATCCTAACCTGTTTACGAAAAAGAATAAAGGTTAGATTGGCTAGCCAAGACTGGCTCATTATTCCAAAGTCAGTTCCAATTGAAGATGACATGGATGTTTTAGTATTTGATATTTATAAATCTGATGAGACCATCCAAGGCTCCCTCGTCAGCATTGAGGCAACTCAAGAGATCAAAGAAATACTCAAGGATAAGGGGCAATACTTCCTTCAATTCAGCACCCTATCCCCTCTGTATGGCTCTATGAACCAAGGGATTTATCCAAGTGTGAGTAAAACTAAACTATTTAACAAGGGCGTTTACATCAAAGATATCGATGCTTTATATACTTACGGGATATCCATCAATCAACTTAACCGTGACCGAGATTTAATTGATGACGACACGTTAACCCAGAGGATCCGAGAGATCTGGAATAAAGTAAATAATCCCAATATCATTCAAAGGTACTTTGAAGAAAGCTGTCGTATAGCAAACGGGGCTACTTCAAGCAAGTACAAGGAATTTAATTACTGCATTTATCCTGAGTGGGAGGTCAGACAAATTTGGGTAGATACTTTCTACTCCCTATTTGGTTCTAAGGCCATTATCTCAACCAGCGATCTAGCTTCAAGGGAAGCTACGTGCCTAGGTCATTCCCCGATTCGATTAGAATACTTTGGAAGATCACTAGCAGAGTTCATTGGAATCCCCAAAGATGTCGACGTGATCTCAGATGATTACGAGTTTACCTGGTCGAATAGTCTTAATGACCATGAGGAGAAGCGACTTTCCTTCTTCAAGCAAGTGACTGACCTTCTTTCTATGGAATCTCCAGAAACAGTTAAGGTCTTTGAATCCTATGCTAAAAGCGATAATGTTGTCGGTGTTTATAATCCAAGCAAGGATGAAATCTACTTAAAAAGAGAGCGTTTAAGCGGTTGTGAATGGTAAACTAAACCATACCATTTTACGCCAGTGAAAGCATACAGGTTTTCGCCAGAAACCATACACCTTTTCGCCAACGACCATACAACTTAAATCAAATG
>Ga0209125_1000411_pt1 | contig 57399 bp, 50 predicted proteins | sample BarGraIncub1131A_FD_184503 | JGI IMG/M metagenome (GOLD analysis project Ga0209125, IMG submission 184503) | Arctic peat soil microbial communities from Barrow, Alaska - Barrow Graham LP Incubations 11-31A (SPAdes) (version 2) | ecosystem: Environmental > Terrestrial > Soil > Wetlands > Peat... | reverse complement strand
TTGGCAGAGAAACCCAGCCGTTCTGTTATTGGCTTGATTAGATTGTGTTCGAAAAAATCTTGATAATGAGAGATATAATTTTTTTTTCCAGGAAATATTTCACCCCGATCCAACTCCTTGAATTGTTTATTCTCTATCAGCAACGTGTTAAATATCTTACCAAGTGGTTTTGAAAATGATTTTCCAGTATATTGTTGCCGGCTACTTGGTGCGACATAACCACATCCCCAGGTGGAAACCGTCCTTTTCAATCTGTTTTTAAGAACTAGTGACCTAACTATCCATGTTGCTGCTACCATTCCTGAAAGCAACAATGAATAGAGACTGATATGGGCAGTGGTTTCGTAAATACCTGTTAGAATGGTTTGTTCCGGATGCATGGGATTGATCAATGCCAGCATCTTGCCAATTATTTTCATGTAAACCTGGGGAAGAAAAGCTACACTGAGCATGACGCCTATAATCAGGTATTGCGGTATGAGCATCAACGGCATAACTTCCCGGGGTTTGTGGTGCAAGATTGTTCGTGGCTGACCAAGAAAAATCGTGCCAAAAGCCTTGGTAAAGGTGAGAACTGACAAGCCTCCTATGAAACTCAACCCGGCCAATGAGAGCACTAACAGAATGATTTGGCTGATATTGCTGGTATGAATTCCTTCAATCAGTCCACTGTAGATTAAAAATTCGGATATAAAACCATTAAATGGAGGTAGTCCGCCGATGGCAAGTGCTCCTACCAGGAAGATAACCGCGGTTTTAGGCATGGATTTAATCAACCCACCCAAATTTTCCATGTTTTGCGTATGGCTTTGCTGATAGATGGAGCCTGCAGCATAAAACAGCAACGACTTGAACAGCGAGTGATTCAATACATGCAGCAGTGCACCGCCAAAACCAAGATAATACATCAATGGAGCGTTGTTACCAATACCCATCAGTCCGATTCCGATTCCGATTCCAATTATTCCGATGTTTTCGATGGTACAATAGGCCAGCATTTTCTTAAAATCCCTGTGCACTGCAGCATTTAGAATTCCATACAACCCCGATAAAATTGAAAGGGTCAGTACTATTTCACCAAGTAGTAAAAAATCACTTTTAAGAAAGGTTATCATGCGTAGGATCCCATAGATCCCAAGTTTTACAATGACCCCCGACATAATTCCCGATACATGTGCCGGTGCTGCCGGATGGGCAAGCGGCAGCCAACTGTGAAAGGGAATAAACCCTGCTTTGATTCCAAATCCAACAAAAAAAAGAAGAAATAACCACAAGTTATTATTAGACTGAAAAAAGAGGCTGATGGCATCAAAACTGAAAGAACCTGTTTGATGATATACCCAGATAAAACCAATGGTCAACAGGGTAACCCCTATATGCATCTGGACAAAATAGTTTAAGGCTGCTTTAAATGATTGGGGATTCTCGTGATCAAAAAGAACAAGCATCATGGAGGTGAACGACATGATCTCCCAAACTACCAAAAAGGCTACGCTATTCTGAATCATGCATACAAAAAGCATAGACAGGTGAAAGAATAGAAACAAAATCCAATGCAAAGAAATTTTCGCCTTTGATAGCGTATATTTTTTTAAATATCCCAGACCATAGAAAAATCCTGTCAGAACCGTGAAATTGATGATCAGGATAAACCAAGCAGAGAGTCCATCTATTTTCAACATGACATCCCCGGCAAAATTACCGAACCGAATTGTTAACTCAACAGGTTGATATATAAGCGCTTGAATAGCTATCAAACTTGTCGAAATTGAATTATAAATAATTGCCAGCAGGGTGATTAGGAAGCCAAATCTTTGGGGTACTGCTAAAATTAGAAAAAATGCAAATAAGGTAAACAGGATAATCCCGTTAAAAATCGTTGCATTACAAAAAAATTCCACTTTAGAAATATATGGGTTTCACTTCGCAAAGGAATGACAATATATTGTTTTTTCAAAGAAATACAGTTTTAAATTCATCTTGCATCGGTTATTCGGATATTTCGAAACGGGAGGAGCTGAAGAACATTTGCAAAAAACATTTTGATATCAATCAGATTATCATACATATAATAATTATACAAAAATATTTATTAACATTTTATTCATAAAAACGATAATATCTTAACATTTTTTAATAAAAAGATATATTTTAGTGCTGGAATTGAAATGAAACGTTGTTTCGGCTTTTACTAAAACTAAGTGTTTTAATCTATCTAAGCTTGGAAAGAGTTGGTTGTAAAACCAGCTCTTTTTGTTTTTCACCTATTTCTCTTTGCTATTAATGAAAGCAATCCATTGATGATCGTCAAGGGATGGGCCGGATTGCCGGGAATAAAAAGGTCGATGTGATATCTATCAAGAAACCCCCTGTTGATAGCAGGACTGTCGGCAAACATACCTCCACTTATGGCATCCGTACCAACGAGAACAATAATTTTCGGATAGGGCATGGCATCATAGCAAATCTGAAGTGGTTCGGCCATGCTTGCGGTAATGGGGCCGGTAATAACAACTCCATCGGCGTGGCGAGGCGAAGCGACAAACTCAATTCCAAAACGTTCCATGTCGAAATTTACATTGCTGGTCGCGCCAAGTTCACACTCGCAACTGTTATCGCCTCCAGCCGATACTTGCCTGAGCTTAAGCGAACCCCCAAAGAGCTTTGTAATCTCTTTCCGAATTAATGAGGGGTTCAAGATAATGGGGGAGTCATTTCCTTCTCTCACGATTAATCCATTGCGGTAATTAGAGGATAGCTTATAATCTTTTGTGAAACTGATTTTATCTGGACAGACATATTCACATTCTCCACAAAACAAGCATTTTCCAAGATCTATGCTTACGGGATTGGATGAAATGGCATGAGTAGGGCATAATTCGATCAGCCTATTTGTATCCACTTCTATCCGGGAAATTACAGGCCTTCCTCTGAATATCCCAGGCATTTCAACTGTTTTTACATCTGGAATGTATTGTTTTCCTTGATGATATAAAATCTTAATATCTGAAATCATAAAGAACAAATTGAATGGTTTGAAAATGAGCCAATTTGAGAACTAAAGATCATGGCCACAATAACTCAGGTTAAAACTCTTGTTGCACACCGGGAAATCGGATATTTCATTGTTTCTTACGGCCAATGCGACAGCCAGCCAATTATGCAGAGATGGATCTTTAATTTTATAAATTTTTAATTCTCCTCTTTCATCGGTAATGGCGCAATGGCAAATTTCTCCGCGCCAACCCTCTACAAGTGACAGTGAAAATGTGTCAGGCGTTGGTTGTTTCAACTCCCTATTGCAGGAAGAAAGGGAAGGTATATTTTCAATGAAATGTCTTTCATAAACTAATGATTGAAGAATTTCCTCTTTGCGAATTTGGGTACGCGAATATACATCGCCATGCCGTTTAGTAATTGGATGATGATTAAGGCCAACATATAAATCATGTGGATGTGAGGCGCGAATATCCCGATGTATATCGCACATTCTGGCAGCCATGCCCACGGTCCCAATTTCAGCGGCTTGTGCAGTATTAACTATACCAGTTTTTTCTAACCGTGCTAAAACACTTGGGAGATTTCTCATTCGTTTATACATTTCAAGATAATCAAGCTCGTAGGTATCCATTACTTTGAGGAAGGTATCTGCTGTTTTCCTGGTAAATGGAAATCGATTGTTTCCGGCACGAACCAGGCTTTTGGCTAATCTGTTGCCGCACCAACCCTGAAATGAGTTAATAATTGGGGTGCGCAGTCTGCCAAACACAGATGCTCCTAATTGGTATGCAATATCGTTACAAAGAGCGCTAAGATCGCCTGTATGATTGGCAATACGTTCCCATTCAAGGGCAAAAGTGCGGACAAACTGAATATCTTGGGAAGCCTCGAACCCACAAAGACTTTCCCATGTTTTTACAAATGCGGTGGTATGTCCTACCACTGTATCGCCGGCAATCGATTCGGCCAACATGTTTCGCTGTAATAAATTCTTTTTACTAATCATTAATTGTTCAATACCCCGATGTTGGTATCCAAGTTGAACTTCGAGGTGCAAAATCTGCTCACCGCTACAAATAAACCGGAAATGACCCGGCTCAATGATGCCCGCGTGAATGGGGCCAACGCCTACTTCATGCAGTTCCTCGCTTTCACTCTGGTAAAAAGGATAATTAGCAATCGTCGAATTCTTATTTGCCTTGTTAAATGGATACCTTAATGGTTTTAAACTTGGATGGTCGGCATAGTTCAATCCAAAATTTTCATGTATTTCGCGTTCAAAACAATGAAATGAGAGGTGTATATTCGAGAATGAAGGATACACTTCAGGGCTATTAAATAGTACTTCCGAAGAAGAAATTTTTATATTCCCTTCGCTATCATTGGCCATACAGCAGATCAGTTTCAGTACATTATTCCGCTGAAAGGCAAAATACTGAACACAATGGTTCGCTTCATCCCCCATCAATCCGGTATTATATTCCAGAAAATCCAAATAGTTTAATACCGGGATTGCAGGAAGGGTTATGGCTTCATTGTTTTTTATACTGATAGATTTCATGGTCGTTAGGGTAAATTTTTTACAGCTTCCTGAATAAGTTGAATCATTTGATCAGGAGGATTAATTCCAAAATAAAAGATCAAAGCCAACAGAAAATATTGTGAATATGTTTCTGAAGGGACTGGTTTTTCTTCCGCAGGGAGTAAATCTTTTGTCTGGTTAAATAATATGTATAAAAAGTTTTTGGCTAAAGCGAAGATGGTTACTGAAAGAAATGTCAGGGCCAAAATCAAAATATAGAAATGAGAAGAGGTAAACAAGGCTTTGAATATCCAGAATTCAGTAACAAATAATCCTGATGGAGGCATTGCTATTATACCTATCAGCACCAACAGGAATACCATGGCACCGGGCCGGTTCCGATTAAAATAATTTCCAGTCTCACTGATTATATAGGTGCCAAAATTGCGGTGAAACTGGTCTATTTGATAGAAAACACTTGCTTTAACAAAAGAGTGGAGTACCATGTGAAAGATGGCTGCAAAATATCCTATTCCGCCGGAAGCAAGCCCGATAGCTGCCAAGCCCATGTGCTCGATGCTGGAATAAGCACTCATACGTTTCAGGTGTTTTACTTTTAAAAGATAAGCCGCCGAAACAACAATTGAAATTAATCCGCACCACAATAACACCTGGTTCATCCAGGATAGAATAGGAGTATGGGCAAAAAGTGAATAAGTCCGAAAGATGGCAATAAACCCAACATTCATTAAAGTGGTTGAAATAAAAGCGCTTATAGGCGGAGGAGCCACGGTGTGGGCATCAATGGCAGCTGTATGCATCGGGAAAAGCCCCATCTTGGTACAGAACCCGATAATCATAAAAAGAAAAGAAAGTTTCAGCCATGATGGATTAACATGCAATAGCTGAACCTGTAGAGCTTTGAAAGAAAAATCAATAGTCTCCGTCTCACTCAAACCAAAGCTAAGCAAGATGATCCCAATAAAAGTTATCGTAATGCCAATGGAACAAACGAACACATATTTCCATGTTGCTTCAAGTGCGAGAGGTGTCCGTTCATGGTAGATCAATACAGCAACACTAAGCGTTGTCAACTCAATAAAGACCCACAACAGGCCAAGATGGGCCACAAGATAGGCACAAGTCATAGCGACAATTAACATGACAAGTGCCGCAAAATAGATGCTTTGAATGCGGCTGCTGTCTTTTCTGTGCCGAAGATAGATGTAGCTATGGTAAATAGTTGTAAAACTTAATAAGGTAAGAACACACATGAAAAGTACTCCAATGGCATCGAATTTAAAATAGCCGGAATCTTCTTCGTTCAAATGAAAATAGGCATAAATCGTTGTTGCGGTTTGAAGTATTAGAAACAAACTAACGAGTATAAATCGTAGTGTTCTGTTACGGTTTGACACGGAAAAAATCCCAATTAAAGAAGCTATAATAAGATAATAAACAAGCATTTATACTAGTCTTTTAAATTCGTTAAGTTATCAATATTCATCTCCTCAAAGGTATTTCCTATCCGGTTCACAAAAACACCAAGTACCAGAACGCTCACAAAAATGTCGAGTGTAATTCCCGTATTCACGAGCATAGGCATCGTATTGCCAGCTGAAAGTGACAAAATGAATACTCCATTTTCAATGACCAAATAGCCCATGATATGAGTGACAACCTTCTTTCGGGAGACAATTATAAATAGCCCGGTGAACAAAGCAGATAGCGCCACTATAAAAAACATTTTCCGCAAATGCACCACATCAATCACATTAGACAAAATGAACGATCCAAAAATGATGCTGGTAATGATCACGATAGACATAAAATCAGTCAGGTAGGGTTCTGCCTCTCGCACAATGTTATTCTTTTTGATCACATTTTTTAGGAAGATTGGAATGACTATAGTTTTGAATACGATGGTCTCAAACAGAATAAAAATCAGGTTAATGGTATTGATCTGTATCAATTCAATGAGCGACACTCCAAAAAGGAGTATCCCTTGCAACGCAAGAATGTTGATGCAAGTAGAAAGCTGATTGGCAATGCCCATGTAAAGAAGGCTAATCGCAAATATTACAAGCAAAATATTGATCATATCGTTATCATTTTCAGTTTATAAAATCTTTCCTGCCACCAGAAGTACGGTAAGAAAGATCAATAGCGAAATAGAAGTAAGCGTAAAAATGAATTGGGGGTTATGGTTCATCCTAAATCTGGCCATAAATGATTCCAACGTTCCAACGACTATCGCAAAAAGAGTTTGCACAGCAATAAAAATAGGAACGGAATAATACCATTCTTTCCCGGGTGTCAGAAATAAGTTCGCAATGATAGCGCCATACATGGCAAATTTCAGGTTCGTTGCATAAAATATCAACCCGAGATCGAAACCACTGTTATCAAGGATCATCACCTCGTGTATCATGGTTAGTTCAAGATGGGTTTTAGGATCATCAACAGGCATCCGGCTATTTTCGATCATGGCAATGATAACCAATACGAACGAAGCCAATACCCCAATGGCATAAGAAATAGACGAACCAAAATGAATACTGGCAAAAATATCGGCAAATGAAGTATAGCCGGTAAGTAGTGCAAATGAACCCATTAGTATGAAAAAAGCAGGCTCTGCCAGTAACGAATACAATGCTTCGCGACTGGCTCCCATACCTTCGAAACTGCTGCCAGTATCTAGGGCTCCAATGATGTTGAGAAATTTGCCAACAGCCAGTATGTAAGCAAAAAACACAAAATCACAATTAAACGAAAAAACACCTTTTTGATCGCCAAAAGGGATGAGCATAATAGCAATAACTATCGAAGCAAAATAGATGTTAGGGGCAATTCTAAAAATAAAACTACTGGTTTGGCTATAAACGCTTCCTTTTTGAAACAATCGCCAAATATCTTTCATGGGCTGAAAAATGCCCCGGCCTTTTCTTCCGGCGAAAAGACTTTTTGTCCTGAATACAATTCCTGTGAAAAAGAAACTGGTCATAACAATTAAGATCAAACCTAATCCACGCATTATATTTGTTTTAATAGGTCAACCAAATAAACCCAGGCAACGTTCAAAAGTGAAAAGGTAACAATAATAAAAATGAAGAGTACTCCATATAATATATAGTGCCGCACATTTCCAGTTTGGAGAAATCTAACACGAGCCAAAATAGCATATAGAAATTTCAAGGGAACATCGATAAAAGTTGCCTCAACTTTATCATAAGGATGTGTTTCAGAATGAATTGGGCTTGAAAACACACCTTCAATAGCTACTTCCCTTTTATTCATTAGTAACAGGGGTCCTATTAGTTTCCGGTAAGTACGAACGTACGAACTAGCCGTGTACTGCATCCTGCTATTGGGCGCAACGTAACCACAACCCCAGGTAGGCGAAACAACCGTTTGACGGTTTTGGCTAACAAATAGCTTTATTACCGCAATACCTGCAATGGCCAGTAAGAACGACCAGGCAACCAGGCTAATTGACTGAAGGCTATCAGTCATCATTAAAATTGGTGAAGCTACGTCTAAACTGCCCGTAAAAAGGCGGACAGGATTTATCAAAAGCTTGACGAACATTTGTGGAAATAGTCCAATAATTAAAATGAACAGCACAACGAGATAACCCGGTAACAACTTTGATGTTTCGGCTTCATGCACCTCGTGATCAAATTCCTTTCGTTCCTGGCCCAGGAAAATAATACCAAAAGCTTTTGTAAAACACAACAGGGCCAACCCGCCTATAAGTACCAAGGCAACAATTGATATAATTAAAACAGTGGTTAATAAGATAGACCCCAAATGGATGCCTTCGAAAAATCCCTGATAAATAAGAAATTCGGAAACAAACCCGTTAAACGGTGGAAGGCCGGAAATAGCCATGGCAGCAATAAGAAACAAAATAGCTGTTTGGGGCATTTTTTTAATCAAACCGCCCATGCTGTCTATGTTCAAGGTATGAATGGCCTGATAAATAGTTCCTGCTCCGTAGAACAACAACGATTTGAACAACGAGTGGTTGAGGGTATGGAGCAAAGCTCCTGCAAAACCTGCAAAAGCAAGATATGGATTTTGTATTCCAATGCCGATTGCCCCAAGTCCAATGCCCATTCCGATGATGCCTATGTTTTCGATGCTGTGATAGGCAAGCAATTTCTTTAAATCATGCTGGACAATAGCCAATATTACACCGTACACACCAGATATTAGCGAAACGATTAGAATGAAATACCCGATGCTCAAATAGTTTTGGTTCACTAACAGGAGCATCCTTAAAATACCGAAAATACCAAGTTTGATCATTACCCCCGACATTACCCCTGAAACATGTGATGGAGCCACCGGATGGGCATAAGGAAGCCAGGTATGGAACGGCACGAAACCTGCTTTAATAGCAAATCCGATAAAAAAAATCAGGAACAAAAGAGAGCTAAGGGCTGGCGAAACAGAGGCAGAATATTGACCGATGGCATTGAAATCGTACGAATTGGTGCGCGAACTCACCCAGATAAGCCCAACCGTAATAAACAGGATGCAGATGTGTGATTGTATCAGATAATTAATCCCGGCTTTTAAGGTTTCCGGTTTCTTATATTCAAAAATGATCAGGATAAAAGATGATAAAGCCATCACTTCCCAAACATAAAGAAATGCAAGACTGTTCTGCACGCAGAAAATACCAATCATACTGAAATGATTGATTATAAAGCCGATAAAATGTAGTTGAATAGCTCCTGATTTATTTTCATAAAGCTTCATATAGCGCCTACCATATAATATTCCGGTAAGAACAGTGAAATTCATCATCAAAATAAACCAACCCGAAAGCGCATCAATCCGAATGGGAATGTCACCAAAAATAGAGCCACCACTTATGATTTCCTGATACGATTGCCCCGTAACTGCATTAAAGGCCATATAAGAACTGATTCCTGCATTGATCAAAACAGCAACAAGGGCAAAGTTTGCAGACCACATTTCCTTTAAAAAGCCAACAAGCAAAACAAAGAATGCAGTTATACATAAGATACAAATAACCAAACTCATTTTAATTGGATTAAATGAGAACAAACTGTTGCTAAAAGTAAGAATAATATAGAATGTTGATATAAATTATCCAATACTTCCCTGCTATTGAAATTTCCAAATAATATTGAAAGACTATTTGTTTAAAGAGAAAAGATGTGTAATTTTGCGCCACTCAAATTATGAGGAATATTGTTAATTGTAAATTTATTAATGTATGTTGAACCAGTACGAAACCGTTTTCATTACTACTCCCGTTTTGTCTGATGCTCAGATGAAGGAAGCGGTAGGAAAGTTCAAGGATCTCATCACCTCCAACGGATGTGAATTGATTCATGAAGAAAATTGGGGATTGAAAAAATTAGCTTATCCCATTCAAAAGAAGTCTACAGGTTTTTATCAACTCCTGGAATTCAAAGCTGATTCTGCCTTCATCGGAAAACTCGAAACAGAGTTTCGCCGTGACGAACGTGTTATCCGTTTCATTACCGTGAAACTGGAGAAATATGCTGCTGAGTACAGCGAAAAGAGAAGAAAAAAAAATAACGCAAAAACTCAATCAGAAAACTAGTCATGAGCACAAATTCCAGTGAAATCAGATACCTTACTCCTCCTTCGGTTGAAGTAAAAAAGAAGAAATACTGTCGTTTCAAAAAGAACGGTATCAAGTATGTGGATTATAAAGATCCTGAATTCTTGAAAAAATTTCTCAACGAGCAGGGTAAAATATTACCCCGTCGCATCACCGGTACTTCTTTGAAATACCAGCGTAAAGTATCACAGGCAATCAAACGTTCACGCATGATCGCGTTGTTGCCTTATGTAACAGATTTGTTAAAATAATTAGTAGGAGGTACGAAAATGGAAATTATTCTGCTTCAGGATGTTGCAAATCTGGGTAGTAAAGACGATGTGGTAGTTGTCAAGAACGGATACGGTCGTAATTACCTGATCCCCCAGAAATCGGCTATTTTGGCCACCCCGTCTTCAAAAAAGGTTCTTTCTGAGAACCTGAAACAACGCGCTCACAAAGAAGCCAAGCTGAAAGAAGAAGCGTTGAAACAAGCTGAGATCTTGAAAACTATTTCGATTGTAATTGGTGCAAAAACCAGTTCAACCGGCAAGATTTTCGGATCTGTCAACAACATTCAGGTTGCTGAAGCTTTGAAGGAAAAAGGATTTGAGGTTGATCGCAAACAGATTACCATTAAAGAAGATTCTATCAAGGAAATAGGAAAACACACTGCAAAGGTGAAATTTCACCGTGAAGTGGTTGTTGAACTGGAGTTCGAAGTCGTTGCCGAATAAAGCATCCGTTCGATTCATTGTATTTCGAAATCATTTTTCTAGCACATTAAAGCTGTCTCAATCATTGGGACAGCTTTTTTTTGATATTTTTGCTTTAAATCACTCAACTTGAAAAAACAAACTGAACAAAAACTAATTCAGCTTTTTCAGAAACGCTTTTCTGAAGAAGTGATATCGGTGGAGATGATGCCCCCTTCGGGCTCCTACCGTGAATATATGAGACTTAAAAGCACCCATTTTATCGCTATTGGTACCTGGAACGAAGACGAGAAAGAAAACAATGCATTCGTCAGTTTTTCCAGCCGCCTTCGCGCATGCGATATCAACGTGCCGGAGATCTATGAATATGATCCGAAGGAATTTCTCTATCTCCAGGAAGATCTTGGTGATATTACCTTATTCGCCTTTTTGTCCGATATTCGAAGCAAGGCCGGTTTTTCATCAGAGATTGTTGAAGCTTATCGGAAGGTAGTCAGGATTTTACCCGTTATCCAGGTTACTGCGGCAAAGAAGATAGATTTCAATTTTTGTTATCCCAGGAAGGCTTTCGATCGTCAGTCCATGATGTGGGACCTCAATTATTTCAAATATTATTTTCTCAAACTTGCCAAAGTTTCCTTCGATGAACAGGCACTCGAGGATGACTATACCTCCTTCTGTGATTATCTGCTGAAGGCTGAAGGCAGCTTTTTCATGATGCGCGACTTTCAGAGCAGAAATATCCTGCTAAGGCAGGGTGAACCGTGGTTTATTGATTACCAGGGAGGTAGGAGGGGACCGTTGCAATACGATCTTGCCTCCCTGCTCTATGATGCTAAAGCGGATATTCCACAAACTGTCCGTGAAGAACTAATGGAAGAGTACCTCAATCATCTGGCAAAAATTATTCCGGTAAACAGGAAGGAGTTCAAACAGTTTTTTTACGGATTTGTCCTGATCAGGATGATGCAGGCAATGGGTGCGTACGGTTTCAGAGGTTTCTATGAGAAGAAAATACATTTTTTAAAGAGCATTCCATTTGCCTTGCTGAATTTGAATGTGGTCATGAAGAATATTGACCTTCCCGTTCAGCTTTCTGAACTTTATTCGACCTTAAATTCTCTCTCTGAATCGGAAGTTCTTAAGAATCTGGCTTCGAAAGATACCGAGCTGACTGTATCCATCACTAGTTTCTCTTATAAAAAGGGAATTCCTGCCGATCCTTCCGGAAACGGTGGAGGGTTCGTTTTGGATTGCAGGGCTTTGCCCAATCCCGGCAGGTTGGCCGAATACCAAAAACTGACAGGAAAAGACAGTGAGGTAATAACCTACCTGGAAGCCTATCCTGAAGTAGATGAGTTTCTTAATGCTGTGTTTAGCCTGGTCGATCAGAGCGTAAAAGGATACATGAAAAGAAAATTCTCCCATCTTTCGGTACAGTTTGGTTGTACCGGCGGACAACACCGGTCTGTTTATTCTGCTGAAAAAATGGCTGAACATTTGAGATCCAATTTTCCGGTAAGGGTTGTATTACATCATAGAGAGCAGGATGGAATTGCCTGAAACTAATTTTTTTTCTTATGAAGGCATTCATTTTAGCTGCAGGTTTAGGTACGCGGCTTTTTCCATACACGTCTGACAGACCCAAAGCCCTTATAGAACTAAAAGGGAAGACACTTCTTGAAAGGGCAATCAGAAAGGTAAGTGAACTGGAAATTTCGGAAATTATAGTCAACATCCATCATTTTGGCGATCAGATCGTAACTTTTCTCCATGAAAACAAGAACTTTGGATTGCCCATAACCATTTCCGATGAAAGGGAATTTCTATTGGATACAGGTGGTGCCATCCTGAAAGCCAGACATTTACTTGGAGATGAAGAACCCTTTCTGCTTTATAACGTGGATGTCCTTAGTACGGTCAATCTTTCTGAACTTTTACTATTTCATATTAAAAGTGGTGGCTTGGCCACCCTTTCTGTTCGTAAAAGAGAGACCGACAGATATTTGTTGTTTAATCATGCCATGCTACTGTCAGGTTGGAAAAATGTGAAAACCGGAGAAGAAAAATTTTCCAGACCAAATTCTGATTTGAATGTCCTGGCCTTTAGTGGAATACAGATAATTCAACCTGAGATCTTTCCACTTATTACGGAAAGCGGCAAATTTTCTCTGATTCAGCTATACCTTAGACTGGCCCAAACTGAGGCGATCTATGGTTATTTTGATGCTTCAGAACTCTGGATGGATCTTGGTAAACCAGACCAGCTGGACGCAGCCAAAAAAATAATTGGGAAATTGGGAAACCTTGCTCCAGCGGATTGCAAATCCGCTGGAGGAAATCTACTGGAATGATCTCAATAGGAGCATATTTCCCAATTGTTACCATTGTATTGGTTCAATTCCGTGCCTTTCAAGGTATTGATTAGTTTTTGAAAAATGTTTGTTGCCGAAAAATCCCCGGTAGGAGGAGAGTGGTGACGGGTGAGGTGACGTGAGGACGAGATGCCTGTTCCTGTCGATAAATTCACCCTTCTTCTGGGCAAATGAACCCCAAAACATAAAAACAAGATTTTCCTTTTCCTCTGCCAGAATCCGAATCACCCTGTCTGTAAATTTCTCCCAGCCATGGTTTTGGTGCGATCCCGCCCTGTTGGCCTGAACCGTAAGGGTAGCATTCAGAAGCAGTACGCCCTGGGAAGCCCAGCGATCAAGGTTTCCGCCGGAAGGAGCGGGAATACACAGATCCTGTTCGATCTCTTTGAAAATATTCTGAAGGGAAGGTGGTTGTTCTATATCTTCCGGCACTGAAAAGCACAAACCATGTGCCTGACCTGGTCCATGGTAAGGATCCTGCCCAAGGATCACTACTTTGGTCTGATCGAATGGAGATTGCTCAAATGCATGAAAGATCAACTTCCCGGGAGGGAAAATTTGCCTGGTTGTATACTCCTGTCTGATAAAGTCGGCCAATTCATGAAAATAGGGCTGTTCAAACTCGTCGGATAAACGTCTTTTCCAACTCTCTTCGATCTTTACTTCCATTCTAAAAATTATTCTGAAGTTTAGGTATAAATATAGCGATTCAGATTATATAACTCCTGCTTCCTGTTCGTTTTTTCTTATTTTTACCACCCAAGAATCGAATCGCTAAAAACAAAACTACTTTAACATGAATGAAAGTCACTAACAACATTATTGGCGTTGATCTGGGCGGAACAAATATCCGTGCCGGAAAAATTATTGGAGAGAAAATTGTCCATTTGACCAAGCTGCCAACGCCTTCAAAAGGTAGCGTAGAGGAGGTGATGGATCAGATTTATGCGGCAATCGACGATTGTGTTGATGAGTTTTCTGTCTCCATTGGAGTAGGAGTACCTTCTGTGGTGGACGTTGAGCAAGGAATCGTCTATGACGTGACCAATATTCCATCCTGGAAAGTTGTTAGATTGAAAGAGTTACTCGAAAAACGCTACAATCTGCCGGTACATGTCAACAACGATGCCAATTGCTTTGCGGTAGGAGAGAAATTCTTCGGGAAAGCAAAACCATTCAAAAACATTGTCGGCGTTACCCTGGGGACAGGATTAGGTTGCGGACTGATCTTCAATGGCAAATTATATGAAGGCTCAAATTGTGGTGCCGGCGAATTCGGAAATGTACCCTATCTATCTCACAATGTGGAGTATTATTGTAGCGGACAGTTTTTCACCGATGAAAAGAGAGTTTCAGCCATAGATATTTTCAACAAGGCCAAAAAAGGTGATAATCAATCGATACAAATGTTTGAGGAATATGGCTTCCACCTCGGTGTTGTCCTAAAATCAATCTTGTATGCCTATGACCCTGAGATAATTATCCTGGGGGGGTCTGTCTCACAGTCATTTGAATTTTTCAAGAAAGCTATGTTCCATGCCTTACAGGATTTTGCCTTTAGCAATGTTTTAGCAAATCTGAAAATAGATGTTTCAGTGCTTGAGAATTCTGCTATTTTTGGTGCAGCTGCATTACCTATAATAAAACAATGATAATTCCAAGAGTATGAAACGCAACTACTACGTGGTTTTTTTGGTCTTTATCGTCTTCTTTGTAATCTCATTTTTGACTAACATATTAGGCGCAATCCTGCCGGTGGCAAAGGATGATTTTCATGCCAGCAATACCATGGCAGCTTTTCTGCCACTATTTTTCTTTATTGCATATGGCGTAATGTCAATACCTTCAGGTCTGATGACCGAACGTTTTAAAGAGAAAAGAGTGATGGTGATTGCCTTTATTTTTGCATTTGCAGGAGCGCTGATCTTTGGATTGGTTCCAAAATTTGGAGTGATGCTGGGTTCACTTTTCTTTATCGGCGCCGGAATGGCGATTCTTCAGGTAGCCATCAACCCATTGCTTCGAGTCTCGGGCGGAGAAGAACATTTTGCCTTTAATTCAGTAATGGCCCAGCTGTTTTTTGGTGGCGCCTCTTTCCTGAGTCCGATGCTTTATTCCTACCTGGTTGCAGAACTTGGTCCAAATGCTACTCCGAACGGATTGGTGAAATTTATTGGTGGACTCGTTCCTGCAAATCTAACCTGGGTTTCAATTTACTGGATATTTGCCGCCATCGCTTTCGTGATGATTTTCGTAGTGGCTGCTTCAAAATTCCCAAAAGTAGAACTGAAGGAGGATGAAAAAACAGGAAACTGGGACACTATTGTCCATTTGCTTAAAAATAAGACAGTTGTAGTCTTTTTCTTTGGAATATTCGCTTACGTAGGAACGGAGCAGGGTGTTGCCAACTGGATCTCAGAATTCCTGAAAACTTATCACGGATTGCGACCTGAAGTAGAAGGAGCACAGGCGGTTCAGTGGTATTGGGGATTAATGACGATCGGTTGCGTTCTTGGATTGGGATTGCTCAAGTTGGTAGACAGCAAGATCATCCTTCGTGTTTTTGTCTTGGGAGCAATGGCCAGCCTGGCAACAGCACTCTTTTCCCCTGATCCGAAAGTCTCATTTTATGCCTTCATTGCCATGGGATTTTGCGCTTCGGTCATGTGGTCGATCGTTTTTTCCCTGGGGATGAATTCAATCGCCGAACACCATGGATCCTTTTCCGGAATTCTATGTTCGGGTATCATGGGTGGAGCAGTTACTCCTTTGATTGTTGGCTTCTTAGCAGATCATTTCGGATTAAGAACAGGAATGTTGTTCAATTACGTTACGCTCTCTTATCTGCTCTTTATTTCGATCTGGGCCAAACCCCTGATCGCCAACAAAACGATCTTTTCAAAATAGGTTATTAATCAGCGACCTCTCTTCATTGATAGGGAATTGAGCATCCATTGCAAAATGTGGTCTTCTTTTAATCCACTGACCTCTGGTGAAGTCCGGGAAATCAACCGATGCACCACCTCTGGCAACCGACATTTCTGACAGGGCAGAAACAGCGCTCCAGGCTGCAGCATCGTAAGCGTCCAGCGGAACTTCTTTTTTCCCGCGTACCACATCAAAAAAGTTATTCAGCATGATAAAGTCCATCCCACCGTGTCCGGCTCCTTCTGCCTGAGTTCCTTTTTCTCTCCACAATTGATGGTCGTATTTTTTAAGCCAGGGTTCCGAAGGATCCCATACGTGAGGCTTACTTTGACCCTCCACATAGATTTCCTGTGCTGGATCTTTCCAATCACCTCCTCCTTCGCCTCTCCATAAACCATTCGTACCCTGCACCCTGAAACCCAAGGAGTAGGGGCGAGGCAAATTGGTGTCGTGAGTTACCAGGATGGTTTCCCCATTGGCACATTTGATCATGGAAGTGACTATATCCCCCAGATTGAAGTTGATATTTCTGTACAAACTATCTTTTGCAGTATGATCGCCGACAAAATCGTGCAGACCCCTCGACTTGGTTGCCATCGCAGATATGGTAAGAAACCGGTTACCACGATTGATGTCGAGATAAGTCCCGATAGGTCCCAAACCATGCGTCGGATAGAGATCACCATTGCGTCGGACTGCATGTAATCCCCTCCATTGAGCCTCAGAATGAGCTTCTTTTCCAATTTTCAGATCATTCTTCAACAAATCGAATTTAACACCCCTCAAATCGTGCTCATAGCCGCACCGGCAATGCACCAATTCACCAAAAATATTGGTTCTCACCATGTTAAGAATTGCCATCACATCCCTGCGATAACAAACATTTTCCATGATCATCAGCTGTTTGCCAGTCTCTTCATGAACATTGACTAGGTCCCAGCACTCTTCCAAAGTATTGGCTGCTGAGACTTCTACCCCGGTATATGGAACGCCGGCCTTCATGGATGCGATCGCCATTGGCACGTGCCATTCCCATGGCGTTGCAATGATAACAGCATCCAGCTCTTCATTTTTCAGCATCTCTTCATAGGCATGATCGTGACCAGTGTAATATTTTGGTTCCTTCATTCCACCTTTCAAAACGATTGCCTTAGCCCTCGCCAATGATTCCGCGCTAATATCACAAATAGCTACGATCTCAATTCCTCCTACCGTGATGGAATCATGCACATGACCCTGACCGCGCCCGCCAACACCAATAAATCCTACTCGCACAATGCTTTCATCCCTTGGGATAAGTTTCTTTTCCTTTTTCTGGGCAAAAAGCTCATTGTCAATCATGGCCATTCCTGTTAGTCCGACCCCTGCCATGCTGCCTTTTCTGATAAAATCTCTTCGATTTGTGCTCATAAATTTAAATTGTTAGTTTCTGGGATGAAAATTCTGGAAGTAAATATAGTAAAATGTCTCTGGGCAAGGAATCCATAAAAAGAATACTTTTGGTCAGTTTTACTAAAAATTTTATAACATGATTCTAAAAAGGTTTTTGTGCACACGAAAACCAGTAGCAACGTTTAAAAAGTGGGGTAGGAAAGGTTTTTCAATCTTCGCAAGTATGCATAAGGTTGTCAGGATTGCTTCTCTGAGTGTCATTTATTTAACCTTCTCAACCCCTTCTAATGCAGAACGTCCGCTATTAGTGGCTTCCAATGATACACTTGCGCAGATACAGGAAGTGGAGATGGAGGAAGTCGTTGTAAGTGCACAACGCGCGCCGGTCGCTTTTTCCCAGACCGCACGCATCGTCCAGGTGATCCGGAAAGAAGAGCTATCAAAAGCGCCTCTCCACGATCTTCAGGACTTGCTAAAATTCGCCTCCAATGTGGATGTCAGGCAGCGCGGAAACAATGGTGTTCAGGCAGACATCAGCATCCGCGGAAGCTCCTTCGACCAGGTTCTGATTCTCTTGAACGGCATTCCCCTTAATGATCCCCAAACTGGTCACCACAACCTAAACCTGCCTGTCAGTTTTGACGCCATCGATCGCATCGAAATAATGGAAGGACCTGCCTCCCGGCTTTATGGTCCCAATGCCTTCAGCGGAGCAATCAATATCATCACCGGTCAAACTACCATTCCATCAGTGACCGGAAGGTTTAGCGGCGGTCAATTCGGATTCCTGGAATCGGCGGTTACTTCAGTTGTCAATTCAGGTAAGCTGACCAACAGTCTTTCAATTGATTATAAACAGGCCGACGGTTCACTGAAAAACACAGATTTCAAAATCGGAAATGCATTTTACCAGGGAAGTCTTTTGTATCCTACCGGGAAGCTGGAATTTCAAGGTGGGTACAGCGATCGGGGATTTGGTGCAAATGATTTTTATACCCCCGCATATCCCGATCAGTATGAGCGGATTAAGACTTCCTTCGCTTCCATTAAGGCAACAAAGGAAGGAGTGGTACATTTTACTCCTTCTATCTATTGGAGGCGGAATCAGGACCGTTTTGAACTCTTTAGAAACAACATCGACACTCCATCCTGGTATAAGATGCATAACTATCATCTTACTGATACCTACGGCCTTAATATGAGCGGTTGGGTTGAATCCTGGATCGGGAAACTGGCTTTTGGAGCGGATCTCAGAGTCGAAAATATTCAGAGTACCGTCCTTGGAAAACCAATGGATACGCCAAAAAATGTTCCCGGAGAGCCGGGAATACAATTTGCTTATTCAGATAGTAGAAATAATCTGAGCCTGTTCGGAGAATATTCAAATCATTTTGGACCCCTTGATGTTTCTGGAGGCTTGATGATCAATCATAACTCTTCCATAAATAATAAATGGCAACTTTATCCTGGCTTGGACATTGGATGGCGAATCACGGATCCGCTGAAGTTCTATGTTTCTTTAAATAGGTCGCTCCGAATACCCACGTTTACAGATCTTTACTATAAGAGCGCTACCAATATCGGAAATTCCAACCTGCAACCGGAAGAAGCAATTTCAGTTGAATCCGGATTAAAATTCGGTAATAGCTGGATTTCTGCTCACCTGTCCGTTTTTGAGCGGTGGGGCAAAAACATGATCGATTGGGTCAGACAGCCAAACGAAACAATCTGGTATGCAAAAAATCTTACCAACCTGAATACCAGTGGAATGGATCTTTCATTCAATATTCTCCCTTCCAAACTGATTGGAAAAGAAAGTTTTATCCGTTCTGTAGACTTGTCCTATGGCTATCTCACCCAGGACAAGGAGTCAGGTACCATGATATCCAAATATCTGCTTGACTACCTGAAACACAAAATTGATATCCGGCTCACCCACAGCTTATACCGTAATCTCAGTGCTGCCTGGCTGATCTCTTACCAGGATCGTAACGGTACCTATACCTTGTGGGAAGGCAGCAAGTACGGCAGTGAAGTCGATTATAACCCTGTTTGGCTGATAAACACCAGAATAAACTGGGTCAAAAACAGAATTAATCTTTACCTCGAAGCCTCAAATCTGCTTAATAAAACCTATTTTGATTATGGAAATATAGAACAACCCGGAATATGGACTAAGGCAGGTATTGTGATAAAATTAGGGATATAAACATTTAACATTCTTTATACTCCTTTGGATCGGCTTAACTTTATTCTATATGATATTTGCATTGTAAGCGTTAAGCATTTTTTTTCATAGTTTTGGTTAGGTTTAAACAAGCCGTCTCGAGCCCCTGTCGAGACGGCTTGTTTCTAAATCTTATCTTTTAGAAATTCGTTGATATTCTTGAATATTCTGGCATTAACGTCCACAAGGGCTGATTTTTCAAAATTATCTCCGGTGATATGCTCGTATAACTCAACGTAGCGGTCAGAAATCTGATCCACAAAATCATCGCTCATAAAAGGTACATTTTGCCCTTCTTTTCCCTGGAACCCATTCTCGATCAGCCATTGACGCACGAATTCTTTGGAGAGTTGCTTTTGATTCTCCTCTTTTGCAAGTCTCTCTTCATATCCTGCAGCATAAAAATACCTGGATGAATCGGGTGTATGGATTTCATCAATTAAATAAATAACTCCATCCTTTTTTCCGAATTCATATTTGGTATCAACCAATATCAGTCCCATTTTTGCTGCGATTTCGGTGCCTCTCTGAAAGATTGCCCTTGTATATTGTTCCAGCCTGGCATACTCCTCAGCCAGGACTAATCCCTGAGCAATGATCTCTTCGCGAGAAATATCTTCGTCATGTCCTTCCATGGCTTTGGTCGTTGGAGTGATAATGGGTTCTGGGAATTTTTCATTTTCCTTCATCCCATCAGGCAAAACGATGCCACACAAGGAGTGTTTGCCTGAACTGTATTCGCGCCAGGCATGACCAGTCAGATATCCACGGATCACCATTTCAACTTTATATGGTTCGCACATAAGTCCGATGGTGACCATTGGATCGGGGGTAGCGATTTTCCAGTTGGGAACGATATCGGAAGTGGCATCTAGAAATTTAGTTGCAATCTGATTCAGAACCTGTCCTTTATAAGGTATGCCCTTAGGCAGAACAACATCAAATGCAGAGATCCTGTCCGAGACGATCATGATAAGATATTGATCTTTAATATTGTAAACATCACGAACCTTTCCTTTGTAAACGCTCTTTAAACCTGGAAAAGTGAAATTTGTGGAAACGATAGCTTTGCTCATATTGATTCTTTTAGGATAATAATTCCAGCATAGAATTTAATGCAAAATAAATATTTTTTTGACACGGAATCGATACTGAAGTGTATCTTCGTAAATATCAATAGAGCTGTTATGAATAAGAAAGAAAAAATGGAGGCCTTTGGCAAACTGCTGTCTATTATGGATGAACTCAGGGAAAAATGTCCCTGGGATCGGGAGCAGACCAATGAATCTCTCCGAAAATTATCTATCGAGGAAGTGTACGAACTGGGAGATGCTATTCTGGAAGATAATCCACAAGAGATTAAAAAAGAACTTGGTGATATCTTATTACACATCGTATTTTTTGCCAAAATAGGAGAGGAGAAGGGACAATTTGATGTAGGAGATGTTATTAATAGTCTGATAGATAAGTTGATATATCGACATCCTCATGTATTTGGAACAACAGAAGTTGATGGCTCAGACCAGGTCATTAGAAACTGGGAATCGCTAAAACTGAAAGAGAAGGGTAGGGGAAAACGCGTTTTGGAAGGTGTACCTATGGCACTTCCTGCTTTGATTAAAGCCAACAGAATCCAGGAAAAGGTGCGGGGAGTTGGATTTGACTGGGAATATAAAGAACAGGTATGGGGTAAAGTGAGAGAAGAGTTGGGTGAGCTGGAGGTGGAAGTAAAAGCTGGACGTTTAAAGGAAATGGAGGACGAATTTGGTGACGTGCTATTCTCAATCGTTAACGCAGCACGGCTTTATGCCATCGATCCTGAAAGTGCCCTGGAAAGGACTAATCAAAAATTTATTAGACGATTTAACTATCTGGAAGAGAATACTCTATTAAAAGGAAAATCTCTTCATGATATGACTCTTGAAGAGATGGATGTCCTTTGGAATGAGGCCAAAAAGTTGGAAAGAACCTGAATCTTTACACTTTAGGATCGGCAGGTAATTCCTTTGTTTCGTTTGTTTCTGGCAAAGAAACTGTTGCAGCGGGAATAATTTTAGCTACAATCTTATCTTTTGTCTCCGTCAAATCAACTGCAATAGTATCGCCTTCTTTGATATCACTTCCAATGATGACTTCTGCAATTTCATCTTCCAGATATTTCTGAATAGCACGTTTTAATGGCCTTGCACCAAATTGTGGATCAAAGCCTTTTTCGGAAATAAAGTCTTTTGCTTCCGGTGAGATAATCAATTTATATTTTAACGCTTCAATCCTTTGGTAGAACCCCTTCAATTCTATGTCAATGATTTGATTTATATGGCTCTTTTCCAATGAATTAAACATAACAACATCATCTACCCGGTTTAAAAATTCAGGAGCAAAAGCGCGTTTTAAGGCCTTTTGAATGACATATTTGTTGTGCTCGTTTTCATCTTCTGGCGATGTTCTCGTATTAAAACCAACACCCTGACCAAAATCTTTCAGCTGACGGGTGCCAATGTTGGATGTCATAATAAGTATGGTATTCCTGAAGTCTATTTTACGACCCAGACTGTCAGTCAAACGACCTTCATCCATCACTTGAAGAAGAATGTTAAAAACGTCCGGATGTGCTTTTTCAATTTCATCCAGTAATATAACGGCGTAAGGTTTTCTTCTGACTTTTTCGGTTAATTGTCCGCCTTCTTCATATCCAACATATCCTGGAGGAGCTCCAACAAGCCTCGATACGGAAAATTTCTCCATATATTCGCTCATGTCGACACGGATCAATGCATCCGTAGTATCGAAAAGATACTGGGCTAAGACCTTGGCTAATTGTGTCTTACCAACGCCTGTTGGACCCAGAAAGATAAATGAACCAATTGGTTTATTGGGATCTTTCAATCCGGCCCTGTTACGCTGGATTGCTTTGGTAATTTTCTCGACGGCTTCGTCCTGTCCAATGATATTCTTCTTCATATCATTGTACATAACCTGGAGGCGCTTGCCTTCAGCCTGTGCAATTTTCTGAACCGGAATACCTGACATCATGGCAACTATATCTGCCACCTGAGGTTCATCGACAATTTCCCGGTGACTTTCCAACTCTTTTTCCCAGATTTGCTTTTCTTTCTCAACCAGATTCAAAAGGTTTTTCTCATTGTCGCGATAGCTGGCGGCCAGTTCAAAATTCTGTCCTTTGACCGCCAAAATTTTGGCCGCACGAACTTCTTCAATTTTCTCCTCCAGCTTAATAATCCGGTCAGGAACAGAAATATTGGAAATATGGACACGGGAACCTGATTCATCCAGCGCATCGATTGCCTTATCAGGAAGATGTCTGTCAGAAATATACCTGGCCGTCAGTTTGACACATGCTTCAATGGCTTCCTTGGTATAAGTGACATTATGATGATCCTCATAACGTTCTTTGATGTTGTGAAGAATCTCGATCGTCTCTTCAATGGACGTTGGCTCAACCAGCACTTTCTGAAACCGCCTTTCCAGGGCTCCGTCTTTTTCAATATGCTGCCTGTACTCGTCCAGCGTAGTAGCGCCAATACATTGGATATCACCTCTTGCCAATGCCGGTTTAAGCATGTTTGCCGCATCGAGTGAACCTGTTGCTCCACCTGCTCCGACAATTGTATGAATTTCGTCGATGAAAAGGATAATATTATCCACTTTGGCCAGTTCATTGAGAATGGCTTTCATTCTTTCTTCAAATTGTCCCCTGTATTTTGTACCTGCCACAATAGAGGCTAGATCCAAACTGATTACCCTCTTATCAAACAATATCCGGGATACCTTTCTTTGGGAAATTCTTAAGGCCAATCCTTCAACGATAGCCGATTTCCCAACGCCAGGTTCTCCAATTAATACTGGATTATTTTTCTTCCTTCGACTGAGAATCTGTGCAATTCTTTGAATTTCAACTTCTCGTCCGACGATCGGATCGAGACTTCCTTCCATGGCTGCTTTGGTGATATCTACACCAAAATTGTCTAAGACTGGTGTATCCGTTTTGGGATTTGAACTTCCTTTCTGGGCTTGGGAGGAACCGGAGCTGCTGCTACTTCTTCCAAACATATCATCCTGATCATCACCTTCTTCAGGAAAATCAGATTTATTTTCGACTCTTGACAGTTCTACTATTTTGCTCTTCACCTCTTCGTAATTCAAATCATTTTTCTTAAAAAGTTCAAATACCAATCCATCTTTCTCTTTTAGGATAGCCAATAATAAATGGCCCGTATTGACAGTGTCTTCATTGAGTGATCTTGCCTCGAGAAATACTATTTTTAGGGTTCTTTCTGTGTTTTTCAACAAAGGAATGGATGCATCGATGGGCAATGAAGCGCCTTTTCTCAGATGAAGTTCCAATTCATTTTTGAGATTTGAAAAATCAAGACCCAATTGTTTCATAGAATCAATAGCGATTCCTTCTCCGTCCCGGAGTATTCCAAGAAACAAATGTTCGGTGCTAATATGGTCGTTGCCCAACCGGATCGCTTCTTCACGACTATAAGTCAAAACATCCTTAATTCTGGGCGAAAATTTCGAATCCATTCTATTGTTTTAGATATTTTTCATCAAAAATCGTTCCTACAGCAAAATAACGAATTATTTTAAATAAATGTTTCATACTTCACTTAATATTTAAGTATTTTGAAAATTTTAAAGTACTGATATTTAATAATATATAAGTTTGTATCCTTTGACAAAAATATATATTTCATTTTTCGCCTCAGGTTGCCAAATTGTCATGATAAGAAAGGCCACTAGGTTCGAAAAAATAACCAAGATTTTATGACGGTCAAATTCCCTCATTAACTTTAAAATGCTTATTTTTGTGTTGGGTTTTTAATAAAATTTTAATACAAATAAGATCTATATGTCTGATTCAGAAAGAATTATTCCGATAAATATTGAGGAGCAAATGAAAACAGCCTACATTGACTACTCCATGTCAGTGATTGTTTCCAGAGCTCTGCCTGATGTTCGTGACGGGTTAAAACCTGTTCACCGCAGGGTATTGTTCGGAATGAGCGAGTTAGGAAATTTTTCAAACAGACCATATAAAAAATCTGCCAGAATAGTGGGGGAGGTTCTTGGTAAATACCATCCACATGGTGACTCATCAGTCTATTATGCTATGGTTAGAATGGCCCAGCTGTGGTCATTAAGGTATCCGTTGATTGATGGACAGGGAAACTTTGGTTCTATTGATGGTGACAGTCCAGCTGCCATGCGGTATACGGAAGCACGCCTTAAGAAAATTGCAGAGGAGGCGTTGGCAGATTTGGATAAAAATACGGTCGAATTCCAGCCAAATTTTGATGAGTCCTTATCTGAACCCACTGTCCTTCCTACGAAATTCCCCAATTTACTAATCAACGGGACTTCAGGTATTGCAGTTGGTATGGCTACCAATATGCCTCCGCACAATTTGACGGATACGATAGAAGCCATTATAGCCTACATTGATGATCCACAAATTTCTATTAATGAATTGATTGATAAGATCAAGGCGCCTGATTTTCCTACCGGAGGAATCATATATGGTTATGCAGGTGTTCGGGAAGCATTTGAAACAGGAAGGGGCCGGATTGTTGTCCGGGGTCGTGCCGAAATTGAGACGACCGAACATGGAAGGGAGAAGCTGATAATCACCGAGATCCCATACATGGTAAACAAGGCCGAGATGATCATTAAGATTGCCGAGATGGTCAATGAGAAAAAAATTGACGGAATCAGCAATATCAATGATGAGTCTGACCGGTCTGGTATGAGGATCGTGATCGACATCAAACGCGATGAGATGGCCAGTGTAGTGCTGAACAAACTATACAAATTTACGGCCCTTCAGACCGCTTTTAATGTGAATAACATTGCGCTGGTAAAAGGCAGGCCGCAGATGCTCAATCTTAAAGATCTGATTCATTATTTCGTAGAACACCGTCATGAAGTAGTAATCAGACGCACACAATATGATTTGGATCAGGCTGAGAAGAAAGCGCACATTCTCAGGGGATTAATTATTGCTATTGACAATCTGGATGCCGTGATAACTATTATTCGCGCTGCCAAGACACCAGATGAAGCGAGGGAAAATTTATGTTCAAATTTCGAACTGGATGATATTCAGGCCAGGGCTATACTCGATTTGCGTTTGCAGAAATTAACAGGTCTCGAGCGGGATAAGATCCATGAAGATTACACTGAATTGTGTAAAATGATTGAGTGGTATAAACAGGTTCTGGCAGAGGAGCCCTTGAGAATGAAAATCATCAAGGACGAGCTGAATGAAATCAGATCTACTTATGGCGACGAAAGAAGAACGGAAATCGTTTATGCTTCGGAGGAATTCAATCCTGAAGATTTTTATGCTGATGAAGATATGGTGATCACCATTTCCCATATGGGATATATTAAACGCACACCGTTAACTGAATTCAGAACACAATCCAGAGGTGGTATTGGATCCAAAGGATCTAGTACCAGGGATGAAGATTTTCTGGAACACATGTTCATTGCCACCATGCACAATACCCTATTATTATTCACGGAAAAAGGTAAGTGTTTCTGGTTGAAAGTTTACGAGATACCCGAAGGAACTAAAATCTCCAAAGGCAGAGCCATCCAGAATCTTTTAAGCATTGAACCGGATGATCAGGTAAGGGCCTATATTAATGTAAAATCACTGAAAGACGAAGAGTACATTAACAATAATTTTATTATCCTTTGCACCAAAAAAGGCACTATTAAGAAAACATCTCTCGAGGCTTATTCACGGCCCAGACAAAATGGGGTCAACGCAATTACTATCAGGGAAAATGATCAACTCTTGGAAGCAAAGTTGACAAATGGCGACAATGAGATCATGCTTGCCGTTCGATCGGGCAAAGCCATCCGTTTTCATGAGAGTCATGCCCGTGCCATCGGCCGCACAGCTTCAGGAGTTCGTGGTATAACACTTGGAGGTGAAAGCGATGAATTAGTTGGCATGATCTGTGTTTTGAATGGGGAAGACGATATTCTTGTGGTTTCCGAACACGGATACGGTAAAAGATCCAAAATAGAGGATTACAGGGTAACCAACCGGGGTGGGAAAGGAGTCAAAACCATCAATGTCACTGAGAAAACAGGTGCACTGGTCTCTATTAAGAATGTAACGGATACCGATGACCTGATGATTATCACTGAAGCAGGTGTAATAATCAGATTATCAGTCGATACCATCAGGATGACTGGCAGGGCAGCCCAGGGTGTAAGATTGATCAATTTAAGGGAGGATGACAGTATTGCTTCGGTTGCTAGAGTTGAAAATACTGTGATAGAAGATGATAGCGATTTGATTTCTCCAATTGCAGAAGAGAATGAAATGATTTCAGATTCAGATGATATTGAAACAAATGATAACTTAGAAGAAGATAGTCTCAATTAATTAATAATTTAAAACAAAAATTGTCCATAATGAAAAAGATTCTTTTAGTAGTGATCCTGCTCGCAGTAAATGGTTTTTTGTTTGCTCAAAAATCAAAAGTAAGCAGTGCTACGTCATACAAAGAGAGTGGTAAACTAGACAAAGCTTGGGAAGCGATTCAGGAAGCAATTAATCCGGCAAACCCAAAATCCGAAAAATCAATCAACTGGCCCGACACTTGGGAAGCCAGGGGAGAAATTCTTGAAGCTATTTACAAGTCAAAAGATGAAAATTATAAGAAACTTGTAGAGAACCCGCTCGAAGAAGCCTATAAATCATTTTTGAAAGCAATTGAGCTTGATCCGAAAGGTGGATCTCCAGCTTTGAAGATAAAATTGCTAAGTAGTTTTATCCCAACATTGTCGAATGCTGCCATCGAGGCATTTCAGGCTCAGAAGTATGAACAGGCAAGCGATTATTTTGAAAAAGTGCTGAATCTGGAAGCTTGTCAGCTTTTTAAAGCCGACAATTCGGTGGACACTGCCATCATGTACAACACCGGTCTGGCCTCCATGAATGCCAAGCAGTTTGACAAGGCCATCAAGTATTTCAAATTGACTGCACAACATGGTTATAATCCGGGCTCGTCTTATTCACAGATTATCAGTGCTTATCAGCAAAAAGGTGATACCCTGACTTCCTTGGCCATCATGCAGGAAGCCTTTTCTAAATATCCTGAAGATCAGAGTATTCTGGTTCAATTAATTAACTACTACATTACAACTGGTAAAGCAGAAGATGCTATTAGCTATCTGGATAAAGCAATCGCAAAGGAAAAAGATAATCCATCTTTTTATTTAGCCAAGGGTATTGCGCTTGACAAATTAGGAAGACAGGATGATGCTATCAAGGAATATGAGCAAGCCATTAAGGTTAAAGCCGATTATGCTGATGCTTATTACAATATTGGAGTAATCTTCTTCAACCGTGGCGTTAAGCAGTTTGATGTGGCTAATGCTGTTCCAACGAATGAGCAGGCAAAATTTGAAGCAGAGAAGAAAAAATCTGACGACGAATTTTCCAAAGCTGTTCCATACCTGGAAAAAGCAGTTGAATACAATCCTAAGGATGCTTATATCAAAGATCAGTTGAAAAATTTATACTATCGTTTGAAGATGATGGATAAGTTTGAGAAAATGAAATAGCATATAGCATTAGGAAAGGGGCTGAAATTTGGCTCCTTTTTCTCCCCTTTTTCTATTTAACATAATATTAATTATAAGACAAACTATCAAGATTACTGAAACTGAAATTGCACCAAACAGCAATGTCGGTGTCTATTTATCAATTATCAACGATTTATGGGAAGGAAATATTTAAAAATTATCATCAAAAAAACTTCTTATCAATTGCAAGTAATCTTTTCTAAAACTGAAATAATCCTTGTTTATGGCAATAGTATCATATTTCTCCAGATCGTTTGTTTCGATAATTGAGTCAATCATAGGTATATAGTTGTTTGTCTCGTGGTAACTCTTCAGCAACTTCAGGAGAGCTAAAATAGAACCTCTCTCCCATCGTTTTTTACGGAATTTTTCATAAGAAGCCAATTTGGCTGTGAAATAATAATAATGCTCAACAGCTTGGTTTACATCCATATAGCTCCGAACATATACCTCAGTCTGAGTCTCAGGATTTGTAAACTTCCTCCGGGGTTCATCCGGCGAAAATGACATTATCCCAAAGGGATTATTTGCTTTCCAGAATACCTTGGATGTTCCCCATCCAGATTCCAGAATAGCCTGAGCGAGAACCAAACTGACAGGATGCGGATAAAGCTTAATTTTCAGGTCTTTCAGAGAGGTGGCATCATATTTTTCCATCATTTGTTTAAAAAACAGAATATCCTCTGCCCTGATGGCTCTTTTATTCATCATTCTATTTTCAATAAATTCGATATGATGAAGTATGCTAAACAATTTGTCACGCTCAATTACTATTGGCGGAAGCATATAATCGATAAAAATTTTCTTCCTAATTTCTTCAGGTATGGTGTCAAAATCGATGGTTCCCTGATATTTTACCGGGATTAAAACGGCTTGGTCCTGATGAAGTATGGATTTAGTCCCTGAAACGGTGACTTTCTCGTAACTGATTCGATATTCAGGGTAGATATAATCGTATGATGAAACCTCATTCAGAAAAACATACAAGATTCCAACCAAGAGAATCAATAAAACAACTTTAAATGCCTTTAGCATGATTATAGATCAATCTATTAGCTTTTCAGAGGACAAAGGTATGAAATAATCTAGAATCAACTCAACTCCATCTCCAATTGACGGGCCCATTTATCAATACGAACATCAGACCCCAAAATTCCACTATTCTTCGCTCATTTAGGGAGAAAATCGAATAAGTTATAATCAGGCCACTTGTTGATTTTCCTGAGGGTACCCGAGATTACCCTGTCCATTTCAATAGCCAGATGAGGTCCTTTGTAGTTGCTGGTATTAGTTATCATTACCCATGAGATACCATTTGGTTCCCTCTTTACCAATGCCGAAGAGCCAGGAAGTGTTCCCGTTCGCCACCATTCGCCATTTTCATTGGTACTCCGCCAACCCAATGGATCCAATCCTTTCTCATCAACGTGCGTCATTTCATCTATACTCTGGGTTGAAAGTATATCTTTTGTGCGATTGTCTTTGTCAATAACAACCAGTAATTTCATTAAATCGATCGGCGAGGCAATCCACCCTCCTGCCGAGCCCAAGACTGTCATATTTGTGCTCCCATATACCTTTGGAACCATGCCTTCGCTCCCGTCAAAAGCCTCGACAGGCTGTGCATCCTCTGGCTGATAATATCTGACCTCATTGGATAATTTTTCATTTTCAAAGCTGCCTCCAAGCTGCATATCATAAATGTGGGCGGGTTTCAAGATATTTTCCTGAACGTATTTCTCATAGCTGATTTTCGAAACTGTGGCAATAACTTCGCCCAAAATCATGTATCCCAGGTTGGAATATGCACTCAAGGAACCAGGTTCAAAATGAAGCCTTTTTGAAGTAACAAATTTTATATAAGATCCAATGTTTAAGGGCAAAGGATCGCCTGTCTGCTCGGAAACGATTTTTGGAAGAAATGCAATGTCCCCATACCTTTGTGTCCATCCGCCAGAATGATTCAAAAGATTTCGTACTGTTATGTTTTCCAGACGGTTATCCTTAATTTGGAGGTATTTTTCATTGTTAAGAATCCCATATTTGCCAAATACCTTACTATCGAGTTTGATTTTTCCACTCTCAACCAGTTTCATGATGGCAGTGGCAGTGATCAATTTGGATACACTGGCTATTCTGAAGAGATGAAAAGGTGATGTCTGAATGCTTGCCTCTACATCTGAATATCCATAGCCTTTGGCATATATCAATCGCTCATCCTTGACTATTGCAACAGCCAGCCCTTTCAAAAAATTCTGCTCTCTGAATCTTTCAAAGCTTTTATCAAGCAGATCGATGTTTTCAGAATCAATTATTTTCCTTATTACCAGGTAGTTGAGTCTATTATTGTCACGAATATTCAATCCATTATTCACTCTTAACAGATGAAAACCGTGAAAGGACGGGAGAACCCAAAACAGGAAAGTTACAAATATAAACTTAAGAAAAAAGCGGATCATACAATTGTGAATTACATTTGGCAACTATCAATAGACGAGAAACAAGACAATTAATTACAATTGTAAACATCCTATGATATCATTGATAGAATTAAATTTATGCCTTTCCAGGTAACTTTTAATTCCTGAAATAATGTGTTGAGTAGCCAGTGGATCGATAAAATTGGCCGTGCCAACCTGGATAGCGGAAGCGCCAGCGAGAAAAAACTCTATGGCATCTGTTGCATTCATGATTCCACCTATTCCAATGACCGGAATTTTTACAGCATTGGAAACCTGCCATACCATTCTAAGGGCGACAGGTTTGATTGCCGGGCCGGACAAGCCCCCTGTAATGGTTGATAACACTGGTTTTCTGCTCTCTGCGTTAATTGCCATTGCCAAGATCGTATTAATCAGTGAAAGGCTGTCAGCACCGCACCCTTCGACTGCCTTGGCAATTTCTGCAATGTCTGTCACGTTTGGAGAAAGTTTAACCATTAAATGCTTGTTATAAACTTTTCTGACAGCTTGTACCACAGATTCTGCGGCAGGACAGCTTGTGCCAAACGCCATTCCTCCTTCTTTCACATTTGGACATGAAATATTGAGCTCAACACCAGCAATATGTTCCAGATCATTAATTTGTTCGGAACAGGCAATATATTCTTCAATGGTAGAACCTGAAACGTTAACAAAAATATTGGTATCGTATTGCAGGAGCTTGGGATAGAGATGCTCAACGAAGTATTTTACGCCACGATTCTGTAATCCAACAGCATTTAGCATTCCTGAAGGAGCCTCAGCCATTCTGGGATAAGCATTGCCCTGCCGGGCATTTAACGTAGTCCCCTTAACAACAAAGCCACCCAAACTGCTTACATTAAAAAAATCATCGAATTCAGTTCCATACCCAAAAGTTCCGGATGCAGCCATTACCGGATTTTTCAGTTTAAGACCTGCGATTTCTATGCCTAATTCTACCATTTTAGATATTTTATATCAAATACTGGTCCTTCTGTACAAACACATTTATGCCCTTCAATTGTTTCTGTGATGCAGCATAGGCAAACTCCGTAGCCACAGGCCATTGAATTTTCAAGTGACACTTCACATTCAATCTGATTTATCCGGGCAATTCTGGCTACTTCTTTCATCATCGGATCCGGACCGCAGGTATATATTCTGTCATATAAACCAACATTTTCAGTCATTACAGCGTGATTTGTTACAAATCCTTTCGTACCATGAGTACCATCCTCTGTGGTTGTATGGACGATCGCATATTTTGAAAAGAAGTCTAGTTCCACAAGATCTGTGACACTTCTTGCACCTAATAAAACCTCTACCGCATGGCGGGCTTCTTTTAACAATCCGGCCAGCAGCAACAAAGGAGCAAGCCCAACGCCACCGCCGACAAGCAAGACTTTTGATTTGTTTTTAGGAACAGAGAAACCTCGTCCGAGAGGAAAGATGACATTTAATTTGTCCCCTACTGAGCTGTTTAGTAGACAATTAGTCCCTTCTCCAATCCCTTTAATCAAAAACGAGATCGTGTTACATTTGTAATCTACCTGATGAATAGAAAAGGGTCTTCTAAGGAAAGTATTTGTAGCCTTATCTACCAAAATGTTGGCAAATTGACCAGGGACGATCCCTTCCAATCTGATATCTGATTTTAATTCAAGAAGGGAATGATCTTTGTTTAATCGTATATTTGAAATAACCTGAAGGTCGCGCACCGTTTTTTTCATCGGAATATCTCTTTTTGCTTAGGTTACACTACAGCTGCCAAACAAGTGTCAGACCGTTAAGTTACCCGGTGAATGTTGCGCAAATATAGCAAAATAGACTTAGGAAGGTCTGTAAATCCTGAAAGTTTTATCTGCGTAAAAGAATAAAATCTGCTCAATTTCCTTGTTTTCTGGCTGATCGACTTGTGATATTGTAGGGTTAAGAGCATGATTTCCAATGGGTATTTCCTTCTCTTCAGCCGCCACGTTAACTATTGCTTCAGCATTTATTTTTTCATCGCTTTTTGTAGGCAGTTCGTACTGGATATCCAACTGAAAATTAACGCCGCTCTCTTTGCCGGATGATACTCCAGTAATTACATTTTCTTGAGTTAAGGGACAATTCTTCTTATCTGGCCCTATATTCATCTCGCCGTCTCCAATCATCAGCCATCTGGAATTAACTGCCGGGAAAGCCTGAAGCATTTTCTGTAAAAAAGCGGCACTTGGCTGGTTTCTGCCATTCAATATATGTGACATGCTGGATCTTTGTACGCCAATTTTGTCAGCAAATTCGGCTGGAGAAATCCTTTCAGTTTCCAGAAATTTCAAAATTCGATCCTTCATAAGTTTATAATTTGTTTTTCATTTGCCCCCAGGAATGGAATATCATCGAAGCTAATTATCATTTTCGATTGGTTTGAATACGGCTTGTTGGTAATCCATGATTGGATGATTTAAACACAAATGTAAAACCTTTATTTACATTTTGCAACCTAACAAAAATTTTAACGATAACGTATCGAAACAGCCAGCAATTAACATTTGTGACTTACAAAATCAAGAATTTTAGAAATCCTCCAAACTCCCCAGTAACAAAATGTTTAACAAAATGAAATAATTAACTGGCTATCAATATGTTGATACGTAATTTTTAACATAATAAATTTGCGATAACCACATAATTGACAAATGTAAATATTTATTTTAAATTAGAAGATTAATAAAATCAAATAAATAACTAATAATGACTACATTAAAAAGGATTTATGAGGTCTTTATCTCGATGAAATTTATTCCATTTTACGAGTAACATTTGTAATCATGTGTATTGGAAGATATAAATTACTGAGTTATTTTTTTTGACACACAAAACCTTCTGAGAATCGTCCAGGCACTACAAATTTTTAAAGTTCACCGAAAAAATGAATTCTGAAGTATACTTTTTGGATGTTGTTAAGTAGGTCGTTCTCACTCCTAACTTCGCTGGAGCCAGAAATCTAAGGAAGTGGCAATCTGTTAACAACTCGATTCCAGTCGAATTCATACTTTTTATTATTGAATTATTAGTCGGGTGGATGGGTATCGAAATTTGTGCTAGATCATAAAAAACTCTCAGGGTAATTCTTTTTAAATAATAAAGATGCCACAAATGCCAATCCGGGTTGAGTAATGGTAACACGTAATCACTTTTAAGGGTAAAGAGTTGATTGTTCTCGAGTGTTAAATAGCCTCTGGGATAATAAATTAGATCACTAAAATAGGAGTAGTTCAAAGAAATTTTTCGCTGGAATCCACCGTAAAACCTCAATCCGTGATTGCTTAGCAAACCTGGCAGGTAAATTGTGGCTTCGGCCGATGCTATGGTGCCTAATTGTCTGTCACCGAATGGAGTATTTCGAAATTTAAGATCAACAATTTGTCCCCATTCTGGTTGAATATCGCTATGACTCTGTTGTATGAGATTGTGGGCATATAATCTGTAAGTCAATGGAATATAGCTGCCTCTGGAGACATTTGAAGGAGTTGATTCTTCCTGCCAATTGTGCGAATAGCCGATTTGCAATTCGGGCTGCACTATTCGGTACATCTTCCCATGAGAGAAGTTCAGGGGGACAGAAATGTCAAAATGTAGGTTTATGACTTTCTGACTATAGGGCACCGAAACCGTATCCTGACTGATCAAAACGTTCCTGGATGAATAATGCTTATTAACCTGATAATAACTGGAGTTCTCTTTCCCGTAATCTCCAAAAAAATTCAACACAGGATACCAACCAGCATAAACGAACTTTCCAATCCATTTTCCAGTGTTGTTCACTGTAGAATAATCATAGCCAAACTGCGTAACTGCCGTGGTAAGTTTGTTTTGGGAGATAATGGAAAATCCAGTATTTACGGTAGAATTATCCGGATCTACGTAGCCTGGCGACCAACTGTGAATGTTAATCAGGTTCTTAATTTTGTAATATTTGCTGCTTACATAATGGCTTGTATCTAAATCGGCAAAGTCCAAAGCACCTTTATCCTGCATGGTTAGCTTTGCAGATAAAGTATCCTGAAAATGCTTCTCAACTCCTGTCGCTTGCCATGAAGCCCGGGAAAGCTCTGTCCTTTCTAATTTAAAGCCATTTGAAGAATAATTTGCGTAGAGTAAGCTCTTTCCATCCACAGAACTTTGAAGATCCTTTATCCCATATTTAGCGCCTAAAATCCGAAAGGTGGTATTGTTTGTTAAATCGAAGGCATATCCTTCATTTTTTCCGCCATAATCAGCCGTATAATATAGATATTTAGATCGTTGAATTGGTTTTCTGATTTCTCCATGCACTGGTTTCGTCACATAACTCATCACTTCTGCCAAAAGATTTACCTTAACTATCGATTTTCCCTGTGGACCCAACTCCACGCCATAGATTGATAGTTGATCTGCCGACCAGGATGGCGTAAAGAATGTACAGTTATTCATAGCCTTGAATTCATTCATTACGCTAAGATTACTGGCATCAATAAGAACGAAAGAACTCTGATTCTGATCGTTGAATTTTACCGCTGCAATAGATTTTCCATCCGGGGAAATCACCGGAGCAAATAATTTTTCATCATAAATTTTTTCTGACAATTTGCCGGTGCCAATATCCAGGATACGTAATAATGATCTTTCCTTGTTCGTCCACCTCAAATCTGGTTTTGATTCGATCCAGGTTACTTTCCCATTCCTGTAACTCATCGACTCATCTTCAATCATTCCGGGAACGAAGATCTTTTTCTCTTGTTGATGATTGTTAATCAGTACAATAGAGGGAATATGATCGAGAGGATCCTTTAAAGCTATGTAAGTGGAGTCATTGACAAAGTAAGGAAATCTGTAGGTTGTATACAGGTGGGATGCTTGAACCAGTTGTTTCCCGGTATTAATATTATCTCCCTGATTATTAAGGTTAAAGGGATTGGAAGATCTCAGGTTATTCATGATCGCCAGATAATGTTCATCCTGATTCTTCCCTGTGTACAATTTTAAACCCTTTGAAAGTGCATTGAGTGACAGCGGATTTCTTGCAATGTGATGAAATACTTTGCTCCAGACCTCTCCCCCATTCTGGTTTCGAATATTTGAGACTATCTGATATCCAAGCTGATAATAATCTGGAATATAATCTTTGTAAGAACCCAAGTAAGCCTTGTCGAGGCTGTAAATACCTTTTTCATCAGCCTGAGCCTTTAATTCCATCGTAAAAGATGGCATCCTACCCCTTCCTGTGCGGCTTAACGCAGTCTCCGTAACAACCGCGTCACCTTCCAGGAACCAGAATGGCAGATAGGCTCCAATGATCAGAGAAGCAGCCTGTTCACCCAAGAGAATCTTGAAAATTCCAGGCATTTCTGATTCAATTTTATCAATCTGAGAATGGTGTCTTAACTCGTGAATTGCCAGTTGTTCAATCCACTCCTGCGCGTACATCTCTTGGTTTGGTGTAGGATATAATTCAATCCTGGATGGAGCCCAGGCAACAAAACCGTTAGATTTTAATACTTTGGAATGAAGGATTACGGAGATTTTTGGGGGTTTGTTTTCCAGGGAAGCCCCTGCAAAAGCATAAACCTTTTCAAAAACATGTGCTACTCTCTGAGCCTGAACTTCATAATCAGAAGGATAGATGATCTGAAAATTTTCCGAATTGATCTGGAGCCATTTAATGGATGCCGGATCTTGTCCAGATGTAAAGTATTGACCTATTGAGCTATATGGCAATAAAATAAAGTATAGAATCAAAAGTATCGGGACAAATTTTCGAAGGCCAGTTTGCATAAGCAGAAGATTATAAAGGATAATTCAAGGGAGCACATTGCTCTTTCAGCCATTCCATGACATCAGGATCGATAATCAGTGGCGAAATTTTCCGATAAACAGTTTCATGGTAATGATTGACCCATTTGATTTCTTCGCTGCTAAGTAATTCGCTTATAATCAACATTTTGTCGATAGGACAAAATGAAATTGTCTCGAAGGATAGAAAATTTCCAAAATCGGAAGAGGAATGCCGCTTACACAAAAGCACGTTTTCAATGCGAACCCCATACTCTTCGGTCCTGTAGATGCCAGGTTCATTCGATAAGAGATGCCCCTCCCTGATGGGTTCACTGTTGAATTCCGTTCTGATGCTCATCGGTCCTTCATGAACGCCTAAAAAATAGCCAATTCCGTGTCCGGTTCCATGACCATAGTTTATTCCTTTGTCCCACAAGTGTTTACGGGCTAGTGCATCCAGCGAATATCCCTTTGTTCCTTCTGGAAATATCGCCGTCGCCAAGGCAATATGCCCTTTCAAACAGGTAGTAAAATCCTCCTTTTGCTTTTGAGTGGACGAACCCATGGAGATGGTACGGGTAATATCTGTTGTTCCATCCAAATATTGTCCGCCGGAATCAATTAACAATAAATTATCAGGATTTATGATTCTGTCCGACTCCGGCGTGGCATGATAATGGACAATAGCTCCATGAGAACCAAAGCCAACAACCGGATGAAAACTGTCGCCCGTAAAGAACTGTTGATTGCTTCGGAAATCATTTAGCTTCTTTCCGAAGGAAACCTCTGTAATTACCTCTTTATTAATGTTCTGATTAATCCAAAACAGAGAATAAACCATAGCAGCTCCGTCTTTTAAATGAGCATTTCTGATATTCTCTATTTCATACTGATCCTTAATAGACTTGAGATGTGTTATAATAGATACAGAAGGATCGAGCATATTGGAGGTGGAAATTTGCCTATAAATCTGAGCATTGGTGCGAAGTGGGTCAAATTGCAGGTGTTGATTTCTTATTCTCGTTAAAAATATGAAAAATGAATCGTACGAATGGATTGTAATTCCGTCTTTTGCGAGCAAAATTCTTAATTCATCTGGTAACTTACCCGGATCAATGAACAGGAAGGCTTTATGTAAGTCAATGAAACCATAAGCTGTAACCAGTGGTGTATAGGGGATCTCATCACTTCGAAGGTTAAAAAGCCAGGCCAGATCATCTAATTGGGAAATAATTATGCCATCAAGATTTCTTGAAATGAGCGATTCTCTGACCAATTCAATCTTTTGTTTTCTTGATCTACCAGCAAATCGTTCAAGATGTTCATAAGCTTGACGGATTGGAGAAGATGGGCGGTCGAGCCAAATTTCACCTACCAGATCAGAGTCAATATTCAAAGCTATGCCCTTCGCACCCACTTTAGAGGATATCTGATTCGCTTCAGCGGTTGAAATAGTCAACCCATTCGTCCATATACAATTTCCATTTTCCAGGTTATCCATTATCCAATCTTCGACTGAAATTGAGTGAAGTACACGGTCCTTCATCAATTCAATCCCAGTTCCACTTAATTCTTGTTGCACCTGCAAGAAATAGCGGGTATCAGTCCAGAGCAATGCTTTTTCCTGGGTTATCAGTACTTTTCCATAAGATCCCGTAAATCCTGAGATCCATTCAAGTGTTTTCCAATTATCTGGTGTATATTCGCTTAGATGAGGGTCTGCTCCGGTAATCAGACAGGCATCTGCCTGCCTTTCTTTCATCAGATTTCTCAACCGGGCAATTCTTTCTTTGATTTCGGAACTCCTCATAATAACTCTATCAGGTAACTTCATTTTATAAATTTCATGGCCTTCATCCATTCGACAACCATAAAAGGCCACTGATCATGCGCTTTCCCAGTTTTATGCATACCAAAACCGTGTCCGCCTTCCTTAAAAACATGAAGCTCAGCCGAAATACCTTCCCTTTTGAGAGCCATATAATATTCGATGCTGTTGCGGGGTTTTACAGCTGTATCATCATCAGCCAGGGCAATAAATGCAGGCGGAGTTTGATTGTTAACTTGTAATTCGTTGCAAAAGTTTTGAATAATTTTCCAGTCATTTGTATTACCGATCAGGTTCACTCTTGATCCCATGTGACCCCATTCTTCTTTAAAGGTTACGACCGGATAAAGAAGGATCGAAAAGTCGGGACGGCAGGAAAGTCGTTTAATTGGATTTTTTGAATCCTTATTACCTGAATCATAGTGAGTTGATAAAGTTGAAGCTAAATGTCCTCCAGCTGAAAACCCTGCGACTCCTACCTTTTTGGGATCAACAGACCACTCTTCGGCATGAAATCTGACCATTCTCATGGCTTGTTGCGCATCTTGCAAAGGCATTTCCGAATGACCGTAAGGCAATCGGTATTTCAAAACTATTCCTGCAATTCCATGTGCCTGAAGAAATTCACCTACTTCGTAACCTTCATGATCCATCGCCTCAATTGAATATCCGCCGCCAGGACAAATAACGACCGCGACACCCGTATTCATCTCTTTCGTTGGAAGGTAAACAGTAAGTGTGGGTTCAGAAACATAGCGAACCCGCTTTCCTTCAAAGGTTTCTTCCGGTTTAGGAGAGACCACCTCTCTAGGCGTACCGTCCGGCCATAACTTCATAATAGATTGTGATTTAGTACTTTGTAAGGATAACATAAAGAAAAGAATCAAACAAATATATTTTTTCACATCATTCAATTTTGATTTTTATTACTTTTATACCATGAAATATGCAAGCAGAACTTGGTCTAAAAATAACCAAATATCTATGCATTGTCGATAGAAATACGTATAAGGCATAGATAAATAATTTTTTCCTCTATTTTTGTCTTTATGGATATTGGTTTACTTTGGACGGGTATTGCGTGCGGTTTTTCTGTTTCCATTCCCCTGGGACCGATTGGAATATTATGTATCCAGAGAACGGTCAACAGAAACTGGAAATCTGGTATTATCTCTGGCTTGGGTGTGGCCACAGCCGATGCCGTGTATGGTTTTGTCGCCGGTTTCGGACTTTCCATTATTACAGATTTCATCCGAACCTATGAAATGTATTTTAAGCTGGTCGCTCTGTTTGTTTTGGTATTATTGGGAATCTATATTTTCAGAACGAACCCCACGAAGCAGATACATGACCATCAAAGAAGGGGTTCTTCGCATTTGCAGGATTTTCTGACCATGTTTTTGATAACATTGTCTAATCCTCTGTCAGTCTTTGTTTTCATGGCGATTTTCACCAGTTATAGCATTGTTTTACAATTCTCACACCCATTAGAGGCATTGCTAATTATAGGTGGAATATTTACGGGAGGTACTGTGTGGTGGATTACTATTACCGGGATGGCAAATCTGTTCAGACACAAGTTTACGATCGACACTTTGTATTGGGCTAACCGGATTATTGGACTGGCAGTGATATTAATTGGTATAGTTTTATTCCTATATCTGCGATCCAAGAATTTTTAATTTAAATTTAGCGGTATTGATTGCTATGAACAGCCTCTTTTTTCGTTAACGGTGAATCAGGTTCATCGGCCATCACACGATAAGTAAGACGATCAAGGATTCCCGGAAAATATTTGCTTAGAAACACAGACAACTTTCCTTCCAGAAAAGTTAAAACCAAAGATCTCTGCCGCTTTGCTATTGAATTTGCTATCAGATAGGCACATTTTTCAGCACTCATCATTTTTTCTTCCGCTCTGGGGGTCTCCCCCTGCGGCGTGCCATCAGCCTTCAATGCTGATTTTCTAACTTCAGATGCCGTAAATCCAGGCGCTGCAACCAGTACATGAAGTCCTGTAAATAGGTTTTCCAGACGGATCGTATCCAGGAAACCCCTGACAGCAAATTTAGATGCTGAATAGGCCGATCTGGCTGGTAATCCAACATGACCTGCAACAGAAATAATTCCCACTAATGATCCTTTTGAACTGATCAGATGTGGCAGTGCGTATTTAGTACAAAAGACAGTTCCATAAAAATTAACATCCATAACATGTTTAAAGGCACTCAATTCAACGTCATCAAACAGTGCGCGCATTGATAAACCAGCATTATTTATCAAAACATCAATCCTACCATATTGCCGGAAGGTAGATTCTATAAGGTTTTTACAGTCGGCTTCTACAGTTACATCTGTCTGGATAGTTAAAATTTCTGTATTAGACAGTTCGCTTTTTAATTCAACCAGTAAACCTATTCTTCTGGCTGCTAGAGATAACGATGCGCCACGTTTTGCATATTCTACTGCAAGCGCGCGGCCTATCCCTGAAGATGCACCAGTAATAATCACAACTTTACCCTTCATTTACAATTAGTTAATTCTATATAATACTTCTACAAATGAATGATCAGATGTTAAAAATAGTTCTTTTTGACGGATTATAATATTCAACTGATAGCTTTTTGTAATTATCAGATATTCAGTAGTATAAAAATTAAATATTCAGTATTTTGTTTTTTTTTTTCGCAGGTTGGGTGATTAAAGAAAATGGATTATCTTTGCAGGGCCTTTGAAAAACAAAGGAAATATGAGGATGACTCAGTAGCTCAGCAGGTAGAGCACATCCCTTTTAAGGATGGGGTCCTGGGTTCGAGCCCCAGCTGGGTCACTGAAGCCTCTGTAAACGATTGTTTTACAGGGGTTTTTTTGTCTACACGCAAAAACACAAACAAAAAGGGTTATTTTGATATCTAGTTTAGAGTGATTCTAAACATAACTATTCTAACGTTTATTCTAATCCTTATTTATGAAGATATTTTTTAGTTTCTTCTTAATGCTGTTTCTCTGTACATCGTTATTTGCACAGACCACCATTATTGGTCATGTACAAGATGCAAAAACCGGAGCCCCATTGAGTGGTGTTGACATTATTGTGGTTGGAAAACCGTTCGGAACTTTCACAAATTCTGACGGCAGCTATAAATTAAAGGTGAATCAGGGGTTTCCCATTATGGTAAAGATTTCTATGATTGGCTTTTTCTCCACCTTTGTAGAGGTCAAAGACAGTACCCAAACGATTAATACTAAATTAAAAGAACTTAAAACTGACCTTGACGAAGTGATTATTTCAGCGTCCAGGAATCCGGAACGAATCATGGAATCACCAGTTTCAATCGAAAGGATGGATATATGGGCAATACAAAGTACAGCATCTCCCAATTTTTATGACGGATTAGAGAATCTGAAAGGCGTTGATATAAATACAAGTAGTCTGACTTATAAATCAATTAACACGCGGGGATTCGCCAAAATTGGAAACGTCCGTTTCGTTCAGATGATTGATGGAATGGACAATACTTCCCCTGCCATGAATTTTGCCATGGGCAACCTGCTGGGGATGTCAGAACTTGATGTCAATACAGTGGAAATACTTCAGGGAGCAGCTTCTGCCTTATACGGAGCCAATGCCTTCAACGGAATTCTATTTATGAAGAGCAAAAATCCTTTTGAATTTCAAGGTGTTAGTTTTTATGAGAAAACAGGATATACAAGTCAAAAGGCAGCAGGGATCAATAAATATGTGGATGCCGGAGTGAGGGTCGCCAAAGCCTTTGGTGATAAATTTGCTGCAAAGGCCTCTTTTTCTTTCCTCGTCGGGACAGAATGGTGGGCAACAGATTACGCGGACTACAACAATCCGGGTAGGGACAGAAGCAATCCTGCCTACGACGGATTAAATATATATGGCGATGAAATATCCTCAAAATTGAATTTCAAACAAATTGCCTTGTCTTCAGGCATTCCTGAACAGGTTGCTAATTTAATGGGATCTCAAACCGTTTCAAGAACTGGTTACAAAGAAGTTGATTTAATTGATTACGGAGCAAAAAGTATCAAAGGAGATGTATCCTTCAACTACCGCCCAAAAGGTGATGATCTTGAATTTGTGTACAATGCCAGGTTTGGAAGAGGAACTACGATATATCAAGGTGCAAACCGCTATGCCATAAGAGATTTCTTTACGGCGCAACACAAATTGGAGGTGAGCAACAAACATTTTTTCGTAAGGGCCTATACCACTGGCGAACCAGCTGGTGATTCTTATGACATGAGGTATGCTGCGATAAATTTAAACAGAGCATGGAAATCTGACATGCAATGGTTTAATGATTATGCGGGAGCATATGTTCAGGGTTTTGTTGGTGCGACGTTGGCGGGAGGAACTCCTGATCCTGCTAAAATCCATCAGGCTGCCCGAGACTTTGCGCAAACCGGTGCCCTGGTGCCAGGCACTCCTGCTTTTAGCAATGCTTTTGAAAAAATTATTTCCGATCCAAATGTCAGTACAGGAGCCAAATTTGTAAATGACACAAGGATGTATCACGTAGAAGCAAATTACAATTTTGAACAATTAATTGATTTCGCTGATATACAGATTGGTGGTTCCTGGAGGGAATATATACTTAACTCCGCAGGTACAATTTTTACCGATTATGATGGGCCTATCACTTACAATGAGATTGGAGCATATACACAGGTGCAAAAGAAATTTGCAGAAGACCGTTTAAAATTTACCGGTTCCATTCGCTATGACAAGTCCAAAATTCTGAATGGGCACCTCTCCCCAAGAATTGCATTTACCTATGCTGCCGGTGAAAGGAAAAACCATAATTTCAGAATCTCCTGCCAAACAGGATTTAGAAACCCGACTGCGCAGGACTTGTATATTGGATTAGACGCCGGTAAGGCAATCCTGGTAGGATCCTCCCCTGATAATATTGACAAATACACCTCTGGTCCAATAGATGTGAGTAAGACAGGTCAGTCTTTAGGAAACCCTGCTACCGTGAAGTTAGGGGGCAGATCTGCCTACGAAAATTCATTTTCCTATTCTTCTGTTATGAAAGGAGCTCCCCAGAAATCCAATTTTCAATATGTTCAACCAGAAAGAGTAACAGCCTATGAAATTGGATACAGAGGAACAATTGGATCATTTTCAATCGATCTCAACAGTTATTACAACAATTACAACGATTTTATCGGACCAAAAACCGTGGTAGTTCCACTCTACGGTAAAGCTGACCTTTCGGATATCAATCCGTTGGTTAAACAACCCAATGCCTTAATCGCACTCGGTAGTGGAGATTATAAAGCATTCCAGGTATATACAAACACCGATGCTGAGATAAAATCATATGGGATTGGCGCTGGCCTGTCAACCAGGATTTTCAACGACTATACCATCAATCTAAATTACACGTGGTCGAAATATATATTTGACCAGTCGGCCGACCCTGATTACAAAGCTGCCTTTAATACACCGGAACATAAAATCAAAGCCTCGGCAGGAAATCCGAATGTTTTTAAAAATTTTGGTTTTAATGTAAACCTCAGGTGGAACAATGAATATCTCTGGGAGTCAAGTTTCCAGAGTGCTATGGTTCCATCTAACACTGTGCTGGATGCCCAGATAAATTACTCGCTACCAAAGTTGAAATCTGTAGTAAAACTTGGAGGAGCCAATATCGGAGGTCACGAATATTTCAGTGCACCTGGAACCGGTTACATTGGTTCCCAATATTTCGCCTCCTGGACTTTCAGTTTGTGATTAAAGAAAGAGCGCCACAGAATATTTTCTGTGGCGCTCTTTCTTTTTTGGAAACTAATTTGCGTAATCAATGAGCCATTTGCTCAACTTTTTTCTCGTAAAGAAGATCCTACTCTTGACCGTTCCGAGTGGTAGATCAAGTCTTTCCGCTATTTCCTTGTATTTGTAACCAGAAAGGAATAGTTGAAATGGAACCCTGAACTCTTCATCTAAAAGTGCAATTTTCTTAAGAATTTCCTTTTCATTGTGAACAGAATCGACTGAAGGATAAAAGTCATCTTTGGAAAAAGATATCAGTAATGAACCTGACTTACATTCTAAGGCAGTCTTAGTCTTAATATTTCTTCTATAATCATTGATGAATGTATTTTTCATGATGGTGTATACCCATGCCATCAAATTAGTATCCGCGCAAAACTTACTTTGATAGGTTAAAGCCCTGAGAAAGGTCTCCTGAACAAGATCATGGGCTTTATCTGTGTTACTGGTTAAACTTAACGCAAAATAATACAACTTGTTCTCAAGCGCTGTCAGGGAATTCTGAAATTGGATGGTTGTCATTGGTAGAAATTTAGTTAGATTGATTAAATGATAGTTTTCAATTATCAAACGTGTATTCAAAGTTATCAAATAGATTTATATATCCTAATTTTTTCAGTGGTCTGACCTTTTAAGAAGATACTCATTCTAAATAATATTTTTCACATAATGCTGATTTGCAATTAGATAAGTGTATATTATTATGTTAAATATAAATTATCAGATAATAAATATTTGTTTATCAAATAACCATTATGGATTATCAAATGCGTAAATTTGACTATCAAATTGAATATAACAGTTTTGATGAGACAAAAATAAAAGCCCGGAAGATAGTTCCGGGCTTTTATTTTTATGATATTTTATTGATGTCTAGAGCTCCAGGTCTACATCAGATAACTCATACCATGGCAGACCGTAAATATTCAACGCCTTCATAAACGGGTCCGGATCAAATTCTTCTACATTGAAAACACCTGGTTTCTTCCATTTACCTTCCAGGAACATTAAAGCTCCGATCATGGCCGGAACGCCCGTAGTAAAGCTGATTGCCTGGGTTCCAGTCTCGGAATAAGCAGCTTCGTGGCTGCAATTGTTGTAAACGTAATAAGTCTTTACTTTCCCGTCTTTAAGGCCTTTGATCCGGCAACCTATGGAAGTTTCACCGGTATAATTGGCTCCTAGCTCCTCCGGTTTGGGTAATACGGCTTTTAGAAACTGGATCGGAACAATCTGTTTTCCCTCATAATCAATGGGTTTAATGCCTGCCATTCCAATATTCTGTATGACCCGGAGGTGTGTGAGATATTCCAGGCCAAATGTCATCCAGAAACGGGCTCTTTTAATAGTAGGATAGTTTATTACCAGTGATTCAAGCTCCTCATGATAAATAAGATAGGATTCCTTCTCACCAATCCGTGGATAGGTAAGCGGTTGATGGATCTCGTGGGGTTCAGTGAAAACCCACTTGCCGTTTTCCCAGTATTTTCCCTTCTGGGTTACCTCCCTGATATTGATTTCCGGATTAAAATTGGTCGCAAAAGCCTTTCCATGGTTCCCTGCATTGCAATCAACAATATCAAGGTATTGAATCTCATCAAAATGATGTTTGGCGGCATAAGCGGTATATATGCCTGAGACGCCAGGATCGAAACCGCAACCGAGAATAGCCGTTAATCCTGCTTTTTTAAATCTATCCCTGTATGCCCACTGCCATTTATACTCAAATTTCGCTTCATCCAGAGGTTCATAATTTGCAGTATCAAGATAGGATACACCGGTTTCCAGACAAGCATCCATGATCGTCAGATCCTGGTAAGGCAGCGCCACATTCACTACTAAATCCGGTTGAAATGAACGAATCAGGGTAACGAGTTCAGGCACATTGTCTGCGTTAACCCGGGCTGTTTTGATGTTCTTACTGCCGATTCTCTCAGCAATTGAATTACATTTCGAAATGGTTCTGCTGGCCAGCAGGATTTCCGAAAAAACCTCCGGCAACTCAGCCATCTTATAGGCGACAACGGTGCCAACACCTCCGGCTCCAATAATCAGTACTTTTCCCATGGTAAAGAATTTAATCAACGAGAACGCTGATGTTGTTGTTTAATACTTCCACCACTCCCCCATTGATCTCAAAATAAGTGAATGATCCGTCAGACTCTTTCACCTTTATTTTTCCTGCTATCAAAGTTGAAATGAGTGGAGCATGATTCATTAATACTTCAAAAGAACCCGAAGCTCCGGGAAGTTGAACCAGCTCCGTTTCACCAGAGAAGAGTTTTTTTTCAGGTGTAATGATTTCCAAAAACATACAGTAATTTTTCGAACAGTTAAATGCAATTATCTGGTTTGTGCAAGCAGTTTTTCACCCTTTTCAATAGCCTCTTCAATGGTTCCAACCATGTTGAATGCTGTTTCAGGATACTGATCTACTTTGCCATCCATGATGGTATTAAATCCCTTGATTGTATCTTCGATGGATACCCATACCCCTTTCATTCCTGTAAAAGCCTCAGCAGTGTGGAATGGCTGCGATAAAAATCTCTGGACCCTTCTCGCACGGTGTACAATTAACTTATCGGATTCTGAAAGTTCGTCCATACCCAATATGGCAATAATGTCCTGCAACTCTTTGTATCTCTGAAGTAACTCCTTCACTCTTAAGGCCGTGTTGTAATGTAGATCACCAATAACAGTAGGCGTCAGGATTCGTGAAGTCGAGGCCAGCGGATCCACAGCCGGATAGATACCCATTTCGGATACCTTTCTGTTTAAAACGGTCGTGGCATCAAGGTGAGAGAAAGTCGTCGCGGGAGCCGGGTCTGTTAAGTCGTCCGCAGGCACATAAATAGCCTGCACTGAGGTAATTGAGCCATATTTCGTCGAAGTAATCCTTTCCTGCATCAATCCCATTTCTGTTGCCAGCGTTGGCTGATATCCTACAGCTGAAGGCATACGACCGAGTAGAGCGGATACTTCTGATCCGGCCTGTGTAAACCTGAATATGTTGTCGACAAAGAACAAAATATCATTTCCCTTGCCTTTTTTATCTCCATCCCTGAAATATTCGGCGACGCTCAATCCGGCGAGGGCCACCCTTGCGCGAGCTCCCGGGGGTTCGTTCATCTGTCCAAAGACAAGTGTTGCCTTGGATTTAGCTAATTCTTTCATGTCGACGAGGGAAAGATCCCATCCTCCCTTTTCCATATCCTTCTTAAAAGCTTCACCATAGAGAATTACGTCCGATTCAATCATTTCGCGCAAGAGGTCATTGCCTTCACGGGTTCTTTCTCCTACTCCTGCAAAAACGGATTGTCCGTCATATTTTTTTGCCACATTATTAATCATTTCCATGATTAATACGGTCTTACCGACACCGGCACCCCCAAAAAGTCCGATTTTACCACCTTTTGAATAGGGTTCCAACAAGTCAATTACCTTGATTCCAGTATAGAGAATTTCTTGCTCTGTAGATAAATCCTTGTACTTAGGAGGCTGATTATGAATTTCGTACGTATGATCCTTGTTGATAAAACCAATACCGTCAATCCCCTCCCCGATTACATTTAACAGCCTTCCTTTGATGTGATCGCCGACTGGCATGGAGATGGCTTTACCGGTAGCAACAACTTTCATACCCCTGGAGAGTCCATCAGTCGAATCCATGGCAATGGTACGAACCGTGTGTTCCCCAACGTGTTGCTCACATTCCAGGACCAGCAACTGTCCATTATTCTTCGTTACCTCCAACGCTTCATATATTTTGGGAAGCTTTGCATTATCCTCTTCAAAACTTACATCGACAACCGGTCCTATGACCTGTATAATTTTTCCTGTGGATTGAGACATATTTTCAATATTATATTATTTGCAGAAATTGAATCACTCTTTTTTGAAATACTTGTAAACGCTTTGCTATGAATTCTGTAATGCATTAGCACCACTGACAATTTCCAGAATTTCACCAGTTATGTTAGCCTGTCTGGCCTTATTGTACTGAAGATTCATTTCTTGTATCAGCTCGGATGCATTGTCTGTTGCCTTATGCATAGCAGTCATTCTTGCGCCATGCTCAGAAGCAACAGAATCCAGAATAGCCTTGAAAAACTGGATTTTAAGGGACTTCGGAATAATAGTTTCCATAATATCCACAATATCAGGCTCAAATATGTAATTATTAAAGTATCGATGGGTGTCTGCAACGACGGGCTTATTTTCCCTAATCTCGACAGGCAGATATTGCTCAACGACCAGTTTTTGAACTGCGGCATTTATAAACTGATTGTAAACCAATTCAATACGATCATATTCACCCTTTGAAAACGCATCCATTAACCCCTTTGCGATTTCCTCAATTGTAATGTAGTTGAGATTGTCGTAAAGGTGATTGATGGAACTTGTAACCTGGATATTTTTGGCTTTTAATCCGTCAAATCCTTTTTTTCCAATGGCCAGAATATCTACCGCCCCCTTTTGGTACAAATAATCATACGTAGTAGTAACTAACTCTTCTACTTTCTTAACAACGTTCGTGTTAAATCCCCCACAAAGTCCTCTGTTAGAAGTGATTGCGACAATAAGTATTTTATTTATCTCACTGTGAGCCGCATATTTGTTTTCAAAATCGGAAGTTCCAATCTGGTCGGTCAGGTTGACTAAAATATCATGTAGTTTTGATTCGTAAGGCCGGATTTGAATAATGGCATCCTGAGCCTTTCGCAATTTTGCGGCAGACACCATTTTCATTGCCCTTGTTACCTGTTGAGTCGACCTAACCGAGACAATCCGGAGTCGCATTTCTTTTAAATTCGCCATCTAACCTTTTTTCTGTTTCGAAGATATCATCTTAAAAAACAAAGTTCTGAACCGTTTTCTTTGCAGCCAGTTCAAGCGTCACTGTCACTTCGTCATCGAGTACACCCTGACTTAATTTAAGCATTACGCCCGAAAATTGTGTCGCCAGCAATTGCAGATAATCCTTTTCAAAATCTCTGATTTTTTCCTTGGGTACATCCATCAATAACCCCTTGGTGCCACAGTATAATATTGCAATTTGCTCTTCAACGGCCATTGGTGATGCACTTCCTTGTTTAAGAATTTCAACATTTCTGGTACCTTTTGCGAGTACTGCTTTGGTAGCGGCATCCAGGTCGGATCCGAATTTTGAAAAAGCTTCAAGTTCCCGGAATTCAGCCTGAGCGAGCTTAAGGGTTCCTGCAACTTTCTTCATGGCCTTGATCTGTGCGTTTCCCCCTACTCTTGATACTGAAATACCTACATTGATTGCCGGTCTGATACCCGCATTGAACAGATGTGATTCGAGGAATATTTGTCCGTCCGTTATGGAGATAACATTGGTAGGTATGTACGCTGACACGTCACCGTCCTGTGTTTCAATGATAGGTAGTGCTGTAAGCGAACCGCCACCTTTAACCAAATGTCTGATGGATTCAGGGATATCGTTCATTTGCTTTGCAACTTCTTCTGTTACATTGATCTTAGCAGCACGTTCCAGTAACCTGGAATGCAGGTAAAAAACATCTCCCGGATAGGCCTCACGACCAGGTGGACGGCGAAGTAGCAACGAGACTTCACGGTAGGAAACAGCCTGTTTTGAAAGATCATCATAAACAATCAAAGCTGCATGTCCACAATCTCTGAAAAACTCACCAATGGCAGCGCCGGCAAAAGGAGCATAGAATTGCAATGCAGCCGGATCTGAAGCGGTAGACATGACAATAACCGTATAATCCATGGCGCCGTGCTCCTGTAAGGTCTTGGCTATATTGGCAACGGTAGAACCTTTTTGCCCTATGGCAACATAGATACAGTAGACAGGTTCTCCCTTTTTGAAATACTCTTTCTGATTGATAATAGTATCAATGGCGATGGTTGTTTTCCCTGTCTGACGATCGCCAATGATCAATTCGCGCTGACCCCTGCCAATAGGTATCATAGAATCAATGGCTTTGATACCGGTCTGAAGAGGTTCTGAGACAGGCTGACGGTAAATTACTCCAGGAGCCTTTCTCTCAAAAGGCATTTCATAAAGTGCTCCTGTTATTGGTCCTTTGCCGTCGATGGGTTCGCCCAGTGTATTGATAACACGACCAAGGAGACCTTCGCCTACTTGTATGGAAGCGATTCTATTGGAGCGTTTTACACTGTCCCCTTCCTTAATATTTTCAGTCGGTCCGAGAAGCACGACACCTACATTGTCCTCTTCCAGGTTAAGTACGATACCCATAACTCCACTTTCGAACTCTACCATTTCGTTCGACTGAACATTGGATAGTCCGTAAACCCTGGAAATTCCATCGCCTACCTGCAAAACCGTTCCAACTTCCTCGAGTTCGGCTACGGTTTTGAAGCCATCCAATTGCTGTTTTAAAATTTCAGATACTTCAGCAGGTTTTAATCCAGCCATAATCTACTATTTAATTTTTAATAACATTTACCAATTCTCTTCTCATATTTTTCAGTTGCGTAGCCACAGAAGCATCCAGTTGATGGTCGTCTACTTTCAGAATAAAGCCACCTAAAAGTTTTTCGCTGACGGTGGCAGTTACTTCGGCTTTCCCTCCAAAATGCTTCTGGATCAATGTGTTAAATTTCTCCAATTGAGATTTATCCAACTCCACAGCTGTAATAAGCCGGGCTGATTTTATTCCAGTCAGCTTACTGTATAAAGCCTGAAAATTGAGACACATCTCCTGTAAATAGACTTCACGATTGTTTTTCAACAGCAGGTGAAGAAAATCTATTGTCAGGTTATTTAGCCGATCCCTGAAGATCTTTTCAAACAAAACACTTTTTTCTTTTGTCTTGACCACCGGACTCTGAAGCAACTCTTTCAATCTGGGTTGAGCTTGCAAAAGATGCAATAAAAGATCAACATCCTTCTTTACAGCTTCAAGCAAATTTCTTTCTACAGCAGACAAAAAGAATGCCTTGGCATAGCGTACTGATATCTTACTCTCGTTCAAAGTCTCTTTTTTAAGTTAATTCAACTTAATGTTTTCGAGATAGCTATTCACCAACTCTTTTTGTTTCTTATCGTCTGAAAGTTGCTCTTTCAATATTTTCTCAGCTATCTCAAGTGAAAAGGAGGATATGACGGATTTCATTTCGTTTACCGCTTCAGCCCTTTCCCTGATAATTGCAGCTTTTGCTTCATCCAACACCTTGTTGGCTTCCATCACTGCCTGATTTTTTGCATCACGCACAATGGTATCCTTAAGCTCTCTGGCTTCTTTTACGATTCTCTCTCTTTCCAGCATGGCTTCTTTCAGCAGCTTCTCATTGCCTGCCTGTAGTTTCAACATTTCATTTTTTGCAAGCTCGGCCGACTGAAGCGCTTTCCCGATAGAGTCTTCACGGGCTGTCAGGGATTGCAAAATAGGCTGCCAGGCAAATTTCTTGAGTAGCCACAGCAAGAGTGAAAAGGAGACAACCATCCAGAACAACAAACCAAAATCAGGCATTACCAGACCCATAGGACAGAAATTTTAATGATGAATAAAAAAAGTACCTGTAAAAAGGATAGTCCTAAACAAAAAGAATCAAAAAGCAGATTACCATAGCAAAGAAGGCTGCACCTTCAATTAGTGCCGCAGACACAATCATATTGGAACGAATGTCGCCGGCTGCCTCTGGTTGGCGGGCAATCGCTTCAACCGCTCCACCTCCGATACGGCCAATACCAATACCAGCGCCGATGGCTGCCAGACCTGCACCGATTCCTGCTCCCAATTTTGCCAATGCAACATTGGCCACAACTTCTAAAATCACCCCTAATGTAAACATTTCTACTTATTTTAAGTTATTAAATTACTCTATATTAAAGCTTTAAACAAATTAGCAAATTATTAATGAATCTTTTCCGCGTGCTCATTATGCTGCTCCAGTGCCATCCCAATATATAAGGCTGAGAGAAGCGTAAAGACATAAGCCTGAATGAACGCGACCAGCAATTCAAGCAATCCCATGAAAATGGTAAAAGCAATGGTCACAATGGATACACCGTATCCCTGGATAGGACTTCTTTCTCCAAAAATAAAGATCAAACTATAAAATCCCAATGCAATAATATGGCCTGCTGTAATGTTTGCGAAGAGTCGCACCATCAAAACAAACGGCTTGGTAAATACGCCCATAATCTCGACGATCGGCATAAGAGGTATTGGCAATTTCAACCACCATGGTATGCCAGGAGCATTCACGATATGTAAATAATAGTCTTTTGAACCGCTAAAAAGAATGATTGCAAAGGTAAAAAGGGCCAGCACCATGGTGACGGCAATATTACCTGTTAGATTTGCACCGCCAGGAATAATAGGTATCAACCCCATCAGATTGTTAATCAGGATAAAGAAGAATACTGTTAATAAATAGGGGAGATATTTCTTGTATTTCTCTTCTCCTATGGATGCCCTGACAACGTCATCGCGCACGAAAAGAATAACTGGCTCCAACCAGCTTTGAAGTCCTTTGGGTGGACGGTTATGTTCTTCTTTGTAACGTTTGGCAATTGAAATAAATATAACCAGGAGTAAAAAGATGCTAACGAATAAAGAGGCTACGTTCTTGGTAATAGAGAAATCATAGGGTCTCACCTCGGTCCCGTCTGGTGCCAATTCGACTACTTTTCCTTTGTACTTTGATTCCTCTCCGACAATTCGAAAACCGGAATAAGTCTCATGACCATGATGGAATTTACTGGAGATAAAAATATGAAAACCAGATGTTTGGCTATACAAAATAACAGGCAATGGAAGGCTCAGTTGAGAATCTCCAAATTTAGCAATGTGCCATTCATAAGCATCGGCGATATGTTCCATGATCAACTTGCTGGCGTTGAATTTTTCGCCGGTTGATTCAAGTGTGGAAGAGGGTTTCTCTTCAGTATTTGCCTTTACAAACGAACAGGGAACTATAAAAAGGAGGATGATGAATATTCTAAAAACTTTGAGCATCTCTGATTTTTTGTGCGACAAATTTAGTGGTTTAATTTGAAGAATTCGTATTTTTTTTCAGAAAATTCGAAATTTCTAACACCTCAAATACTGTAAAAAAAATATACAATATCAAAAATGAAAGAACGAATTCGATGGCCCTGGAACGGTCGATCAGAAGGCAAACCAAAATGAATGTGATATAAATAAAGAGCTTAACGGCCATTATGGAAAGAAAGACAGTATTAAACTTTCTAACATTCAATTGGATAGCATTCATCAATTTCAGATGGCTCAGGACTGTCACCAAGGCAATCAATCCCAGCTGCAGTGGATATATTTTTAGATAGTGAGCCTTTAGAAATGTATCAAAAAGAATCAATGATATACCTGTTAAGACAAGACAAAGAAGAAGGGCTTTTTTAAGAAAGAATCGTTGATCGTTGTTAATCATATTTGTTAATTACTTATTAAACAATGTTTTAAATAATATAAATAGGGCTATTGCAGTTGCAAGGATGATCAGAACAATGGCAAAAATATGGTTTTCGTTGTGAAAATAATTATCCAGAGCTTTTCCTCCAAAACCACCCATGACGATTATTAAGATCATCTGAAAAACCATTCCCATGTATTTTGAGTAGGATCTCAGATAATCATTCTCATTTTTCATATCAGTCAAGATAACGTTTTAATATTTCCTGGTAAGCATCTATCCTTCTGTCCCTTAAAAAAGGCCACCATCTCCTCACATTCTCTGAATGATTAAGGTCAATATCTACCAAGAGGGTCGTATCCTCATTCCTGGGGGCCATCGAAATAACTTCTCCCTGCGGACCGGCTACAAAACTACTTCCCCAAAAGGTAATTCCTTCTGTATGAGACGATATATCTGGCTCATGCCCTGTGCGATTGACTGATATTACAGGTATACCGTTGGCAATCGCGTGACTTTTTTGTATTGTTATCCAGGCATTTAGTTGTCTGTTTTGCTCTTCTTCCCCGTCGTCGGAGGTCCAACCAATGGCCGTAGGATAAATCAACAATTGTGCTCCGCCAAGTGCCATTATTCTGGCTGCTTCAGGGTACCACTGATCCCAGCAAATCAATACACCAAGTTTCCCCACTGAAGTTCGAATCGGCTGAAAACCCATATCCCCCGGAGTGAAATAGAATTTTTCATAAAAATTAGGATCATCCGGAATATGCATCTTGCGATAAGTGCCTGCAATTGAGCCATCCTTATCAAAAACGACGGCAGTATTATGATAAAGTCCGGATGCACGTTTTTCAAACAAGGATGTCACCAGCACTATTTTTAGCTTTTTGGCCAGGGCACTGTAGAGACGAGTCGCATCACCTGGAATTGTTTCTGCCAGATTAAAATTATCAGGATCCTCCACCTGACAGAAATAAAGTGAATCGTGCAATTCCTGCAAGACAACCAATTCAGCCCCATCGGATGCGCACTTGGTAATTTTAGTCTTCAGCTTTTCCCTGTTTTTGTTCACATCAGGAGAGTTGGATTGTTGTATCAGCGCCACTCTTATCATATTTCAAGCATCTTAATCAATTATTAACTAACTCTGTTTAAAGCACTCCAACAGGAAACTGCATTGTAACGCAATGAAGTGACCCGCCTTGTAGTAATAATGTTGAACATTCAATGCCAATCACTTCCCTGTCGGGGAAGGCAGACTGAAGGGTATTTCTGGCAATTTCATCTTTGCTGGTAGAATAAAATGGTAACAAAACTTTATTATTAATAATCAGAAAGTTGGCATAGGTAGCCGGCAGTCTTAAACCAGTCTCATCTTCAATGTAATCGGCCATTGGAAGTTCAACTAACCGATAAGCAGAACCGTCCAGCCTTCTGAACGACCTGATCTCCTCCTCCATACGCCTTAGCTGGTCGAAATGTTCATCAGAAGGGTCGTCGCATTTTACGTAAGCGATGGTCTTCTCATCGCAAAATCGGGCAAGTGTATCTACATGACCATCCGTGTCATCTCCCGCCAGGAAACCAGAAGAAAGCCATAGAACACGCTGAAGATCAAATGCTTTAATCAGATAATCTTCGATTTCATTTTTCGAAAATCGCTCATTTCTATTGATCGAAAGCAGACATTTTTCCGTTGTGAGCAGCGTCCCCTGTCCGTCTGACTCAAAACTGCCGCCTTCGAGTACAAAATTCCGCCTATTTGCGTATGATGCATCCTTTTGAAAGATACCCTTTTTATACAATTCAGATGTAAGTTGATTATCCAGGAAGGCTGGAAATTTAAGCCCCCACCCGTTAAACTGGAAATCATGCAAAACAGCTTTGCCATTGTCAATCATTGTAATTGCCCCATGATCCCTAGCCCAGGTATCATTTGAGTCCAATTGAACCAGAACTAAATTGTGGATGTTGGAATTTTCAAATTTTCGGGCAACAGCCACCGGATCAGGGCAGATAACTAATAATTTTTCCTCTTTTAGTATCTCCTTGGCAATTAGTGTAAAACAATCTTCCACTTCAATAAGATGATCAACCCAATCGCTCTTTTCGTGAGGCCAGGTCATTAGGACCCCACTTTGGGGATACCATTCAGGCGGCAAGAACTTAGAGCTGATAGATTTCATAGAACGCAAAGGTAAATAATTTGGTTGAATTTGTTTTCAGCAAACCCCAGTCTTACTACAACAAGAAAAGTAAAATGTTAGGATAATATTTTACTTACAGAAATGATTTTTGTAGGTTTGACTTCTTAATTTTATGATTAAAAGTATGTCTCCCAATTCACAATATATTATTACAGAAGTCCTGGATACCCTGAAAATCAAGGAATTTAATGAATTTCCTTCGCAGCTGTACAAGGAAGACTCCAATTGGATACGTCCATTAGACGTCAGTGTGGAAGAAATTTTTGATAAAAAAGCAAACAAGAATTTGCTGAACGGCGACATCACCAGATGGATTATTAAAGATAATAATGGTATTTGTGTTGGCAGAATAGCTGCTTTTTACACAGAAGAGTCCTTCAGGCAATTTGACCAGCCAACGGGCGGAATTGGATTTTTCGATTCCATAAACCGGGAAGAAGTTGCTTTTAAGTTGTTTGATGTTGCAAAAGAATGGCTGCAATCAAAAAAATTAGAAGCCATGGATGGCCCTTCTAATCCGGGAATGAGAGACGCTTTTTGGGGTTGTCTGGCTGAAGGTTTCCACGAACCCGTCTTTAACATGCCGTACAACTTTCCATACTATAAAAATCTGTTTGAGGCATACGGTTTCAGGGATTATTTTAAACAATACACTTATCAGCGTACTTTTGAAGATACTTCAGACTTACACCCGGCTGTACTCAGAACAGCCAACAGAATTTTATCCAATTCGGATTATGAGTTTAAGCTCATTGAGAAAGGTAACCTGAAATTCGCACTGGATTTTAAGGAGATTTACAATAAGGCCTGGAGTAAATTTACCGGGACTAATGAGATAAACGATCAGGAGGCATTATCATTGCTTAAATCAATGGAACCCATCATGGACGAGCGGCTAATCATTTACGGTTATTACAAAGGTGAACCGATCGCATTCTTTATCATGATGCCTGATATCGGGCAGATAACCAGAAAATTTAACGGTAATTTCAATTGGTTCAATAAGTTGCGATTTCTTTGGAATCTGAAGGTGATGCATAGCGTTGACAGGGTTATCGGCAGGATCTTTGGTGTTATCCCTGAGTATCAGAATAAAGGTGTAGAAGGCGCACTAATCTTATTCTTTCAAAAGCAAATTTCAAAACCCAACTTTAAATATAAAACCTTTGAATTAAACTGGATCGGAGATTTTAATCCGGTGATGATGAAGGTTGCAGAATTCATAGGTGGATCAATTTATAAGACCCATATCACCTATCGATATCTTTTTGACAGAAAGGCGGAATTCAGGCGTGCTCCACTGGTTAACCAATCCGGAAGCTGATAATATCAATCCCTTCTTCCCATGTAGATGGCAATATAATACAAAAGAGTTGCCAGGGAGGATAATGCTGCGACAACATAGGTGTATCCTGCCCATCTGAGCGCGTCTTCAGCTTTCTCATGGCTTTGTCTTGTAGTGATTCCACTGGTCTGAAGCCATACCAGCGCTCTGTTGC